>Ga0209700_101804_pt1 | contig 44460 bp, 29 predicted proteins | sample SiratroredBW_FD_187528 | JGI IMG/M metagenome (GOLD analysis project Ga0209700, IMG submission 187528) | Root nodule microbial communities of legume samples collected from California, USA - Siratro red BW (SPAdes) (version 2) | ecosystem: Host-associated > Plants > Roots > Nodule | place: USA... | reverse complement strand
AGAAATAAAGGAAATATAATACTAAGAGAAAGAGGAAAATAGTAGAGAATATAGACGTCTTATGGAGTTGCCATCTATGAATCCAAATCATCCTCTCGTATAACTTTCATTTCCTATATACCAGGTTGTAAGAATCATTTCTTCGAATTGATATGTTTCTTGATACATATACATTATATATATATATATATATATATATATATATATATATATATATATATATATATATATATATATATATTTATTTATTTAATGCCTTTGTGTCAAGTTGTAGTTCAGAAGAATTTTGAAAAACTCTAAACGGTACCTATAAAACTTTTATTATTATTATTATTATTGCCTGTCAAATTTTATGAATATACACAATGTTGTTAATGACCAACTGCAGTTTAAGAAAATAAGAGAATGTCTGAATCCATACTAAATATATGTAAATACCAATCCTCCATTATCAACACCATGCAAAGTAACACGATAGAGAATGCACACTACCAACTTAACAACATCGATAAGGTTGAAACTTCTGCCATAAAATCTCTTATCATCACAACACAATATTCTAAAGGGTGCTGAGAATTTAAAAAAAAAATGGCCTGATTGTGTTAAAAATGTTGACAAAAATCAAATGAAATTATGTCATGAACAAGCACTAAAGTAAGGTCAAAGCAATATATCCGTATAAAACCACTTGCTACTGCTTACCCTTGCTATCTTCACCAAAGTTACCCTTGTAATCTTCACCAAGAAATGCACTTAGAGCGTCTCTTAGATCAGATTGACTAATTCCATATTCAGTACTACTTCCAAACCAACCTAAGTCAAATAAAGCATCAGGACGTTGCGAAAAATCACTCTGTTCCCATTTTTCTTTCTTCCCGGAACTATTTGGGAACCAGGTGAGTGCTTCGAGCTTATCATCATGATCTGTCAAACAAGGGGGGAAAGCCTCGTTAATGAAACCGCTTAAATATGATAGCATTTCATGTTTAACTAAATGGTATGATATCTTATTGTGTTACCTTCGCTGATAAAAAAAAAAAAAAAAAATCTTATTGTGTTACCTTGAGTGGTTTCAATTGATTGGGGTCCATCTACTGAGCTTATAGCAGTATAGTCAGTCATAACTGAAGCAGCAGATTGACCTAAGGGCGAGTTTGACTCCCCTTGCTCATCCCATTCTGTCTTATAGGGATGATTCAAGGTTGAACTTCCAGCTGCTTCATTGGATGTACCGGTTATCACTGGCAAAAATAAATCAGTATTGGAGTCTTTCGTGCTGTTCGAGTTGTAGACTATTGCTTCCAGCAAACCACTGCTTTGTGGAGAAATGAGATCTGATGGAATAGACTCAACTGGAGGAGACTGAATCAATGTATCTACAGACTCAAGTGAAGGTAGCGGGGACCCATGTGTGACCCAGCTACTACCACGTTGAGTTTCTGTATATTGGAGTGAAGGGAGCTCCAACTTCCTAGCCCCAAATAAGGGCACAGAAGAAGAGACATTGCCATTTAACATGGCATGGCTGCCGTTCATGTTATCACCATGAAACTGATTACTGGTGTTACTAACGGGATCAAAAGGAGGATAGAACCTAGGATGGTCATAAATTTTCTCACCAGTATAATTGCCATACTGATCATAATACTGATCAAATCGTGGAAGAGCATTAGATGTACAACTGCCAAAACTATTGTATAGAACTTCTGACCCCCGGAGACGTTTTGAAGGGTAAAGTGTTGGAAACAAATGAGATGAATCCGAACTTTGCTCAAACAAGTTTTCAGGCATATCAAAAATTGCTGGTACCTGTGATGGACCATGATGAAATTTGACAGTCTTGAAATCCACATCCGGAATATCAAATTTGTCCGTTTGCGAGAGATTATCATGCTGTGAGGCTTCAACAGTCAAGAAACCAATATTTTGACTTCCTTGATTTCCATTAAGTATCCGCTCACATAATTCCGGAGGGTAGATAGGTAAGCCGGCTCGTTGCATTCTTTTGATTCTTGTGTTCCAGTAGTTCTTGATTTCATTATCTGTACGTCCAGGCAACTGAAACAGACAAAAGCAATAAACACATTTAAATATCAAAAAATAGAAAATACAAAATTACATTGGTCTCAATGAGAAGAAACCAAGGCAATGTTATAGAGGGAATATAATAGTCGCTATGCAGTTGGTACTTTCACTTGCATTTTTCCCTTCCATCCTTTTACGCTCTGTGCATACGTGTATGTGTGTGCAAGCTCACCTTAGAATGCAACAAGAAGCCTGCTTAGGTTGATGTCCAAAAGATTCTCACACTGGCTTTGTTCATACTAGGTTGATGCCAGCCACTATAAGGCCTGAGCTTCAGTAGACAAAGTTTTGTTTCTTTCTGGGATAGACAAATAAGGTTTTCAACTAGAGTAAAAAATATTGTGTGGTCTGTTTCTGCAATAGTGCTACACTATCATGTACATAATGGTAAATAGCAATCATCTGCATAACACAACATATTCAAACAGTTTTCATTGCAGTTCCAGTCCTATAGCTACATATTTTCCTTAGCTCTATTTTCCTCGTCCACATATCTCCCATTCAAATTTGCAAATATGCACAAAGATATCAGATTTTAGTGCCATTCCACCTATAACATTAGCGTAATTATGTTTTCATAAGAAACAATTATGACCTGGTACAAAATTTAACTATGAAATTAAAAGGAATAAACAACTTCATGTCAAACTATGGATCCATCTAGCAGCATGCAGTACAGAAGCATACTGTTTATATTTCATAATATATACAGATAAAAGGTAATTCAGTTCAAGCTTTGAACACCGTACTTCAGCTTGCGCAGCGAGTAGGTAGGAAATTTCTCTAATTTTTTCCTTCTTATACACATTTCCATCATTCATATTCCTTTGAGATTATTTCTTTCCTCCTTATATCCCCTCATCAAAAGGTTCAGACAAAGGGAAGACAAACTAAGTACATTCTGCATGAAAAAGTGTTTTCTTACTAGGTCAATAATTAGATGCAAAAATGTTCTCTTTTCAGCCAGATTCACATACACACGAGACACTGAGCAGATGCAAACTCGATATCATAAATGCAAAGATCATAACTTTTGCCACGTTTTACCCCAAGGCATACTGTCCAACAAAAACAAAACCACATACCTGTAAATTAAATGGTATTTATAGGATAGTGTACCGACCTGTAAGCAATAGATGCCCACCTCCAATTTTGGAGTAAACATGATTCACAGATTATAATTGACCTATAGTAACTCCTCTCAGAAACAAGTTGAAAATGTTTGCACTAGACATGTTTTATGTTTTCAGACTCCTTACAGCTTTCATAACTAAAATCCCGTGAAAGCTTTTAAGTGGTATTAGTGACTGGAGTTGAGAGGAGGAAAAACCCAGAAAGGTTCTTCAACCCAATCAAAGAAGAACCTAGTTTTACTATCAGATAACTTATTAATGATCACAGTAATATAATCAACAGAATATTACAACCTTACAAGTTCTAATAAGAAATAACAATAAACAAAGCTCCATCAGTGAGAATGTATCAAAAGGTAGAGATATGTAGGTACAACTAAAAGTCCATTAAAATGGCATCACACAAGACTATAACTTTCAATGTTACAGCAAATAATGCCAAAAAGTATTGAAATGTTATTATTAGATTGCAATGATATTACCACAACAAATTCACAATGCATATATAATCCAGGAGGATCAAAATCATCCAAAGAAAAATTCATTAAACAAGAGAAAAACTATAGATTTGCAAGCATCAAGAAGAATGAATAAAAATATCCAAGAAGGGGGCACCATGCAAGAATGATGAATCATGATAGCAATTAAACATACAATTCTTAACTAGAGGGGTTTGAATCACAGATTCTGAATCTGAACTGAAAAAAGCTGGGGAGAGGGCACCAAGCATGAAGGAATCATGATAGCAATAATACAAACTCAGTTCTCTAACAAACACATCCTCCAGACAATAATGAATAACGGCCATTAGTCATGAGCCTCCCATATTTATAGTAATGTTTACCTTGACAAAAATAGTATTATATTATATTTTGTTAGTATAGCATCGTCCATCCCAAAAATTCATCTTTGGTGCCTTAAGTCCTCTCCTTTCCATAAATCAAATATATAATAAGACAAATGGTTATGTGGGATGGGCTTCTTGAACAACTTAGCTTCACTTGCATAATAAAATGACAAAACATTGAAGGAAGTGACAGCTCTACAAACCTCAGCAGCCATCCGAGCCCATTTGTTCCCCATTTTTGCATGGAGCTCAAGGATTCGGTTCTCTTCCTCTTTGGTAAATGCACCTTTTTTCAGATCTGGTCTCAAGTGATTTGCCCATCGTAGACGGCAGCTTTTCCCACAACGGGCAAGTCCTGAATACTTTTGGACTGCATTCCAATTGCCTTGTCCATGCTTATTAACATATTCTAACAAAATCGCATCCTCTGCTGCAGTCCACGGGCCTTTCTTTAGAGGAACTTCTCCTTCCATGTTACCTCCAACTCCAACTTCTTCATCTATTGATGAAGACCGACGACCTTTGTGTATCTTCCGATTATCACCTCCACTATTCACGCCACTCATGGCTGTCAATATGCCTGAAAATGTAGAGAGGAGTTAAAACTTTTTAGTGGAAAGGGTGAAAAGCTACAACCTAGCATCTCTAAACCTCAAAAAATTAGCATCATGGTTTAGATTCTCAGTTTTTAGTTGTGCATGTAAAACTTTAGTTAATAAAAACACTTGTGAAGTTCCACAATCCAAACTGACATAGTGATCAACCAATTCAAGGATCAAAAATCAAAGGGAAGTCATCACTTCCACAGTATATCTATCACTTCCACGAATTAAACAAAGGCAACGACGACCCCAATTTCAACATCCGCAAATAAACTTAAACCAAAAAACAAAGATATATAAAATTTTCCAGAACCAAAAGGAGCCAGCACATAAAAAACCTATGAACACGGAAAATAAAATATGATAAAACAAATCTGTCCATAAATGAAAATTATTGTTGCATAAATCATGCAGATAAGAATAATTAATCCAACATAGTACAATCATCCGAGTACGTGGAACAATTATAGCAAACAAAAGTAGCAATTGATTTATTTTTTTGTCAATTTTAGAACATATAAGTCCACGTTAATAATAAACTTTGCAACACAAAGATGAAACCCATGGTCCGTCTCATTTATGGTAACAGTTCAGCATGTATCAGTCATGTATGAGAGAATTGAATATAGAATTGAAGATAGCATAAAAATATAATTTTTTTACAAGATACACGTACGGAGATTCACCTGAATAAATTGATTTCCAAGTCAAACGAACCCGGAATCTATAACGAGCCAAAATTCATCAGCGCTGCTCTTTAAAAGTAAGAGAATGAGGTAAGGACACCACTGGAAATGGGAAATAGAAAATCGATAACCCTTCAAAGTAGAACTTCTTTTGTTTTTATGCTCAAAAATAGATCAATTCTCGCTGGAGAAACCATGAATTTTGGAGAAAGCCACAAGAAGATCTGGAATCACAACACGCGGCTACTCCTGAGACAGAATCACATTCTTGAATTGAACACTGAACACAGCCACACCCCATTATCCAAAAACAAAGAAAGAAGAAAAATTTACGTACTTGTGAGAAAACCCCGCAACTAGTGTTCCCAAATCGAAAATTGGGATTCCAGAAGAGAAAAAAACAAGAGAAGAGAAGAAAAGCCCACAAAGAGATTTTAGAAATGACATGAAATTGAAATTGAAAGTATTTGATTAATAGAAAGCGAAGGAAAAGTACCAAGTACAGATCCACATAGCAAAGGAAAGAAAAGATTGAGTTTGAAGAGCAAGAAAGAGAGAGAAAAGAGTTTGATCAGTACATTGATTGAGCTTATTCACACTGGTGAAAAAAAAAAGGAAAGGTAATTTTTTTTATAGATTAAGAACTGCTTATTTATTTTACACTTTTAAATGGTTGTTATTCTTATAAATATAACACTATGACCATTTTAATTAAAGTGATAAAAATGAAGATTTTCTAAAAGGTCCTTTTAAATATAACGCAATGAACATTTTACTTTAGAAATAAAAGCCATGGAAAAAAAATATCTTATAAACAAAATTAAAAAGATGTTATTATTTAAAAAAAAAGTGAAAATTAGAGTTGAAAATGAACCTAGTTTGTAGGGTTTCAAATGGCATACAATGAGAAAAGCAAGGAGAAATAATAGATGAAACGGCCACAATCTTAACAAAAATCAGTTTTCTCTCTCAAAGGCACCCATGACCCTTCCAAGTCTCCCTCTCTAGAGTTTCTTCTCACTCATGTTAGCAATCCAATTAAAAATCGCAGAGGGTGAGAGAGAGAGGGAAGTAACTCTGTGTGTGTAATATTTGGTGATATGACTGAATCAAAAGAGAATACATACTGACTCACTGAAAATTAGGGCACATAATATATGGTGATATTACTTTTATTTTTGGTAGATTTCTTTTATTTTAACTTTTATAAATTCAAATTTATTGGTCACTATTCAACTTTGATCGAAATGCTAGTTTCGAACCCAGAAACTGTGAGGTGTGGGATCAGTATCCTCACCAACAAGTCTCTGGAGAAACCAACATTTATTGGTCACTATAGTTTGTGAAATAGAACAAGTGAAGCAAAAGAATTATTTTGAGTTGCAAATATATATAATCAATATCAGCAAGTCTTTATGTCTTATGTTTTCTTTAATAAATAAGAAAAAATAAACTAAACGAAAATTAAAAAAAATTAAAGATGATTAATTAAAGAGCCATGTAGATAAAAATAAGGAGAGATATGAGTAAAAATAGACCATAAATAATTTATTTATTTTTCTGTCGCATAAAAGAATCTAAATTATTAGTATCCTATTTTCTCTCCTTTTCTGGTAAATAAACAAAATCTAATGAGGATTGAAATCTTGTTTAACCGTAGTGTTCACAACTGACTACCAGATCCAATTCTTCGTTATAGCAAAGAAACAACTATGACCAATCAAATCAAGTCTAACAAAATTCTTTATTCAAAAAAAAGATTTTATTTATATGTTTTTCTCTGAAGTCTTTCGAAATTTTGAAATGATAAAACTAAACATGTCATTAGTCTTTCACAATATGAAGAAATAGAAAAGAATGTGAAAAATGCAGTCTCTGAAGTATACACCACCCTGCGCATAGAAGTATTGAAAAAAATTTTGAAACATGTTTAATAATGAATATCAACATCGTTTCAAACAAAGGTTATAAAACATATTACAAACCACCACCCAACATGAAATAGAAAAATGGAAACAATTTTTCCTTACGTAGTATATTTACATTATTATTTTTTATACTTTTCGTAAAAGTATTACATTACAAGTATTATTTGCAAAATGAATAAATCATAGTAACATTTAAAACACTTAACATTATTTAAGGCAAAATTCATTTAACTAAAATTTTAATTAATCATCTCAATTAATTTTAATGTAATTACATACCTAAATTATTAAATATTTTGAAATTTAATAACTTAACTTATGGAAACAGTTTTAAAATTACATTAAAAAAATAAAAATAAACAGGAATAACCACCAAAATCTAGTGAATTTATATAATAGATTCATAGTATTTTAAGTTTTCATTATTTTAATTAATTTCTTTTTTAAATTTCTTTTTTATTATAAACTGATTTTTTTTCAATTCAATACATTTATCATTTGTTTTCTTCGTTGATACTTACAATATTTATTACATTCACATTTTTCTTATAATAGAACAAGATAAGATTCATGGAGAAATATTATCAAACTATCAAATATGTTACATCAACACAATACACAGTCTTTTAAAATGGTTAGACTATATTAGGCAAAAAAAAGTCACTTCAAGGTTCAAGACTAAAGCTAGTTTATGATAGAAATAAAGATGGAGGAATTTACATTCACGATATATATTAACCAGATAAAGATGAGTATATTGATATTATGTGAAAAATAGATATAATAATTAAAACAACAAAGTGATCAATTCTAGGTGTTACATGTTAACTATTTGTAACCATAGTACTTCTTCCTTTTATATAAAAAAATATTATAAATATTATGCGAGTGATAGAAGAACATAAAATGATTTCATGGCGTGGAATTGTGAAACGATGAACTTCAACCCTTCATTGTGTTTGCATGAAAAATACGTTGCAGAGAAGATGAGCAGTGTAAAAATTATTATTTTATTGATATGCTTTAAAATGTATTACACTTATTATTTATAAGCATATGGAATGGACTTTATAAGCAAAACTAACAAAACAACCCAATACAATATTCGAAACTTAATAGCCTCCCTCAAGTTGGAGGATGGAAATCCATCATTCTAAGCTTGAAGATTACAGAGTTAAATGCCATCTGCTCCAATTGTGAATATATCTACAGGTTGCTCAGCACTCTTGATTGGAAAAAGATGAAATAATCTCGCTTGTAACCTTTCTCTCAAAACATGGCAATCTATTTCAATATATTTCGTTCACTCATGAAAAACTGGATTAGATGCAATGTGCCGAGCAACTTCATTGTCACAAAAAAAGAGTAGTAGTATCAATACTCATTATAAGAAAAAAATTATTTAGATACCAATTTTTAGCTACCAAATGAAATGGTTGTTAATTGTGACCAAAATAGTCACCAGATTAAAATTTGGTTGCTAAATAACTATAAAATTAAATTTTAGTGACCAATTAAGTTAAGATAATTAGTATCTAACATTAACTATCAAAGTTTTAGTGACCTATGCCATTAGATTCTAAATTAGTCTCTAACTTAATTAGATACCAATTTAGAATCTAATGGCATAGATCACTAAAACCTTGGTAGCTAATGTTAGATACCAATTATCTTTACTTAATTGGTCACTAAATTCAATCATTACTTTGATTTTATAGTTATTTAGCAACCAAAATCTAATTTGGTAACTGTTTTGGTCACAATTAGCAACCATTTCATTTGTCAGCTAAAAATTGGTCTCTAAATAACTTTTTTCTTGTAGCGACTTATCTGAAGATCTTAAATAATGTAAATGAGCCATTGTAATTCACACTGTGGTGGCCAATGTGTGATACTTTGCTTCTGTAGATGATCGTGAAACAGTGCTCTGTTTCTTGGTTTTTCAGGAAATCAAAGATAGTCCTATGTAAATGCAATACCCAGTAGTTGATCTTCATGTAAGATTACATGAAGCCCAACTCGAATCACTGAATGTCTGCAGTTGCATGTTGGATTTGTTGGGGAAGAAAATTCCTCGAGTTCGTGCCCCCTTGATGTATCTGAGAATCCGATTAATTACTCTATGATGATGAGTATTTAGAGATAGCATGAACTGACTCAAAAAGTGAACTGAAAAGTTGATATATAGTCTTATTTTTGTGAGATAAAAGTCTTCCCACCGTTAAGACTACTCTTCTTCTATTGGATCATCCTATTCAAACATTAACTTCATACTTTCACCATGGGTGTGGAACATGGCTTGGCAGTGAGCATCCCTCGATCAACAAGAATATCCAAAGCATAGTTTCTTTGATTCATACGTATTCCCTTCCTTGATCTGGACACTTCAAATCCTAGAAAAAAAACTTAATTGACCAAGATCTTTAATCCTAAAACTACAGTCTAAGTTTTTCTTAACTTCATTTATGTGATCATAGTTATTTCCAATAAGAAGTATATCATCTACGTAAACTTATAAAATAGTAAATGAAGAAACAATTTTCTTTGTAAATAGAGAGTGATTAGATGTTGATTGAATAAAACCAATACCATGTAGAAAATTAGTCAATTTAGCATACCATTGAAGACTCGTCTACTTCAATCCATACAGTGATTTCATAACGCGACAAACTTGATTTGGTTTTTCAGTATGTAGCCCTTATGGTAAACACATATATATCTCTTCATTTAGTTCGCCATGTACAAACGCGTTATTCACATCAAGTTGATCGAGATACCAGTCTTTGGTAGCCGCAATAGCAATGATTAAACATACTATAGTTATTTTAGCAACTGGCGAATATGTGTCATGATAATATATACCTTCAATCTATGTGTATCCTTTCAAAACGAGTCTAGCTTTGTGACGTTCTATTTCTCCTTTTATATTGAATTTTAGTTTGTACACCCATCTACATCCTATAGATGTCTTTCCTAGAGGTAATTCAGTAACAATCCAGGTTTTATTTTCTTCAAGCGCATTGATGCATGGCTTTCTTCCATTCTGGTATCTAGGATGCCTCTTCGTATGATTTAGGCTAAATATGTGATGAAACAACATTTATTAAACGAAGTTGTTTTTTATTTATATGATCATAATGAAGTACTGAGTCTATTAGATACTTAACCTTTGCATTTTTAGTGTTGATCTTCATAGAATTAGAAATTTGGTGATGATAATCTTTCAAATAGTTAGGTTCCTTCCTTGGTCTGGTGGATTTCCTTACGTCTTTATCTACATTTTCATATGCATGGACTTCTTCCAACTGCATATTATCATTTGTATATCCACAAATGTTTTCATATATTGACTGTAGAAGATCATGCCCAGAAACACTATTTTGTTCCTCTAAATTTTCTGTTTGAATGAATGTTTCTTCATGAAATACAAGGTCTCTTGAAATAAAAATCTCTCTTGTTTTGACATCTAAAACAATATAACCTTTAACCCTGACTTTAAATCCTAAGAAAATACATTTTTTGCTTCTAGGATCAAGTTTACTTCTGTTATTGGTTAAAGTGGAAATGAAACACAAGCATTCAAACACTTTCAAAATTGATGTGTCATGTTTCTGTTTATATAACAATTCATAAGGTATCTGAAATTGCATTGCAATAGAAGGAATTTGATTAATTATGAAAACTGCATGACAAATAACATAAGACCAATATTGCTTTAGCAAATGAGAATGAAACATAATGTTACGAGCAACATTTAATATGTGCTGATGTTCTCTCTCAACCACACAATTCTGCTAAGGAGTTTCAATGCAGGACGTTTGATGCATTATACCAAATTTATCATATAATTCTTTATAATTGAATTCGGATCCATTATAAGTTCTCATAATATTGATGCATTTATTAAATTGATTTCGTATATAAATAACAAAGTTATCAAGAATAAATCTAGTTTCACTCTCATTCTTCATCAAGAACACCCAAGTATGTCTGGAAAAATCATCAACGATGGTAAGAAAATATCGATGTCCATGCACAAAAGCTATATTAAGAGGACCCCATATATCTATATGTATGAGTTCAAATATATCATGAGTAGCAGAATTGTTATCAGAAAAACATAGTCTATGCTGTTTAGCATAGTAACAGTAATCACGAATATTTCTTTCATCGTAATGAATTTCAATATTGTTTTTACAAATATATTCTAGAATCCGTTTAGATGGATGGCCCAATCTAAAAAGCCATATGTCTATGTCATTGGTTTTGAAGTTTGACAAATTATTAACAAGACATTGATTTTTTTTCCCACAATATGGTACAATCCATCAACCAAATTAGCAATTCTAATCATCTTCGAGGTATGGATATCCAGAATCTCGCATTGTGCATGAGAAAATAAACATTGTAGATTTGAGTGATTGATTAGTTTTTGAACAGAAACAATATTTAAAGTGAAATATGGTAAAAAAACATCCTAAATTATAAGTTGTTTTATTAAACGAATTGTCCCTGCATAATTACCATGTTCATTTGTTCCATTTGGTAATCCAATTTTAAGTGGTTTAATCTTACAAAAATTAATAAACATGTTTTTAAGGAAAATGTCATGATATGTGGCTCCTGTATCAAGGATCCAGAAAGAATTAGAACTACCTTTTTCGCTTTCTACCGGTTTAATATCACCCACAATATTAATTTGTCCAGTCTTTTCTTCCGAGTTATGCAAGATTTTCATAGTTTTTGAACCTGTTCAAATGTCAAATATTGTGATGGTATCATTGGCTTGTTCTCTACACTGTTTGTTCACTTTCTTGATTTCTCAAAGAGGTTTGTTGAACTTGCACGTAGTTCACATTAGTTATGTGTTTCTACTTCATCCAAGGCGAAAAATCGTGTTTTGAATAACACTCATTTGCGCTATGATTCATCTTATTGCAAAAACTACATTGTTTTCCATAATGTTTTGACCGTCCTCTTCCTTGTGCTCTCCATGCAGTATTTCCCTAATTTTTATTGTTTCCAAAATGGCTGTTACTAGCATGATTTATAAGTGGTTTGGGTTCGACAAGCTTGCCACCTCCAATCAGCTAGCGCTCCTGCTCTTGTACAAGTGAAAGACCTGATTTATACTTGGCAAAGGTTCCATAAGCAGTATTTGTGTTTTAATGTTTGCATATACATCTCCAAGACCTTTCAAGGACAACATTACATGCTCCGAGTCTCTATAGTTATTGATAATCCGCATAACATCACAATTACATTTAATCTCACAAGTGCATGATGGTATAGGTCTCAGAAATTTGAATTCTTTCCACAAGACCTTAAGATCAGTAGAGAACTCTTAGACGTTCCTTTCTCCTTGTTTGACTGAGTGAATCTCTTATAATATGTCAGAAATCCAAAAATGATCTCCCTTCTAAAATCTTTCTCTTAAATCATTCCAAAGTTTCTCAACAATCTTGGTCAGTTCTTGAATTTCTCATTTGATGAATTTGATCTTGCTTTTTGAAAGTAATGCACGCTTCATTTCACGCCTCCGTGTATGATAATTTGAACCATTCACCACAGGGGACACAAGAATCATACCTGGATTCTCTCCAGAATGCAAATAATATGGATTTGCAGGGTTTTATAGAGGATCCATGTTTTGCAAAATTGAAATTAAGAAACAGAGTCGAACAAAGGAAGGAAGATAAATGTGTAAAAAAATAAGAATTGAAAAGAGTTGAAAAAGGAACAAACGAAATTAACCTACTCTGATACCATAAAATGATTTCATGGTGTGGAAATGCAAAATAATAAACTTCAATGGTTCATTATGCTTACATGAAAAAGACGTCGCAGATAACATAAATAGTGCAAAAATTATTTTATTGATCTGTTTTAAAATATATTACACTTATTATTTATAAACATATGGAATGAACTTCATAAGCAAAAACTAACAAAACAGTCAAATCCAATATTCGGAAACTTAATAAAACACACTCTTTCAATAGGAAAAAAAAGAGATACACTTAAAATATATCAATAATGTAAAAAGTACCATTAATGACTATAAATGACTCTGGTTTCTAGAAAACCATCGTTTATGTTAGATTGGTGGCAATTTTGTAAAAAACAGAAATTATACAGCGACACAGTTAAGTAGGAATTTTATAATAACAGTTTTAAAAATACATCATCATAAAGTTTGAACAATAACGTTTACCACTTAACCGTTTCTTTAACTCTTTTTCTTCCTTTTTCTATGTACGTCGCTAAACTAAAAATGAGAACCAAAACATTGTTCGTTCTTGCAGTATCGTTCTAGCTCTGTGGTGTTGTTTCTGGTTTGGTGTTGGTTGCGCCTTTGTACTCTCTGTGTTTTGGTGATTCTTGCGTTGTTTTGCTCACTCCCTTCTCTCGGTTTCATCTCTCCTCCGTAGTGACTATTCATCTCTATCACTGCAGTTGGTTTGTTGCTGCTTCATGATGGTTGTGTTGCGCTTTGCTGCCACAAATTCGGCCCCATGCTAACCACTATTGTCGCCTTCCTTGCTTCATTTTCTTCTTGCTCTCATTTTTTAATTTAGAAAGAAAAAAATATTTGAATGTGTGGATTTTTTTATTATTTCTTTTTATATTTGGATTATTGTAATATTGTATTGTTTGAGTTCATTGGTATCGAGTAGCGTTATGTTAAAAGATGTTGTTAGCTTTAGAAATCACTCAATTGAGCTACATCAGTTTATTAAGCATCTACTAATTAGAACAAATATTACTACCTTACGAGTATTTTCCCCCAAACAGCTTTGTAGAAACTAGTTAGTTAAATGTTGAGAGGAAAATCATAACTATCTACTGTTGAATAAAGAAGAACCCCTCCTATTCTTGATCTGTATTAAAACTTTCAAACCAGGTCCAGAATATCATGTTACAACTTCTATACATTTGTAACCCTAATAACTTTTTGATCCAAATAATTTCTTTTATTTTATAGCCTTTGAAATCATCAACTGAATAAATCATATATTTCTTTTATTTCTATATTAGCAAAGTTTATAAGGTAAAGAATAAATCATAAAGCTATTAAATCTTTATTTAAGTTAATTGTGATTTTCAGATTCATCGCATCAATTAAATCATTATTTGCAATAGAAAAATTTGAATTGTTTCCGTTAAACGTTTAAAAATCATTTTTGCAGTATTTTATCTAGAACAAAATATTTGAGCATCATAAATTGTTTTCAATCTTTAAATTAAATAAATAACGTGAGAGAGAAAACTGAACTGCAGTTTTGAAAACAATTTCTTTAAACAGTAAATGATTGACACAAAAATAAACTGTAAAATATAATTTAAATACAAATTGATTTTTTTTTATCGGAATTTAACTTATTTCAAAACCATTTTTATAAAAAATACTTTGATAGCAGAGTGAATAGAAAATTTATCTGGATGGAGGCCATCTAGATTTTATTGTAATTATTTTTATACTTACATGTGAATATCACTCTAATAAGCAAATAAATCATCTTTAAGAAATTTTAGAATTTTCCCATTTTTTATGGTGACAAAAACTACAAACATTAATAACATATATTTACAATAATATGAAGAAGTTAAGCATTGGAAAAAAAATTAAATGTTTTCCTTAAATATTCACTATTTGTTGATTTTCTCTTTGTCCTCCTTTTTGTCATCCGATAAAGAATATTTTGAAAAGAATTATCATTTGGGATATATTAGGCGATCAAGGTACATAAGATCGTACCCATAAAACCGAAAAAAGTTTTCTATTAAATTTAATTGGGGAGAGATTTTTTTTAAGATTTATAAAAAATTTGGAACACTTCTAAATTTTGTATCAACATTTTATTTTGAAAAGCATTTGATATGATTGAGATGATTATTTAAAAAAAAAAAAAACTTGAGATTTTACCAAAAAGCTTATATACCAACTTTTGATTTTTTATTTTAACTGACCAACTTTTGATCTTATAGAAACTAAGGACCAATTGTACTTATTATGAAATATATGAGAAGATATTACCAAAAATTTTATGTAGAGCAAACATAAATGACAAAATATTCAAATTTAACCAAACCATCTAATAGCATGGATTAGAACACACTATAAATATAATTTCTAGAAAATGAAATAGAGGTTGTAGAGGACCCGAGTGGTTTGAAAACGAAGAAGGTTTTTGAGCTTACTTAATTCGGGAGAAAACGAATGTTCGTGAGCGTCGCACGAGTGATTTTGGTGGAGAGTAGGATTAGGTTGAGCAAGAAAATTAGGAATTTTGAAAATTTTAGAATTTTGTAGTGTGTTATAGGTAGCGAGTTATTATTTTAATTATACTAAAGGTTGTCTAAACCCACGGTTATAAAAGCATAGTTTAAAATGTCCACAATTCTAAAAATATGATCTAAACTAACTCTTATTTATCGAGTGTATTGTTTAAAATAAATAAACAACACTTATGTATACAATTATAGTTTTTGAAATAAAATTTATTTTTCAGACAACATTTAAAAATCGTTACCTATTCCTATTTTAGGTAATAATTTTTTAATTATTGCAATAAAAGTATTGTCTAAAACCAAAAATGGTGTAGTGAGATTAAGAAAATTTTGAATTAGATTCAATAAAATCAAGCACTAAAAATATTCTTCAAATTTATATTTCAAAGGAATAAAATCTACTCTAAAGGATATGAAAACAATTTTAAATTAATAATTATCAAGAAAAAAATTGATTATTTGAAGAATTTGAAAAAAAAAGTTGAAAACATTTACGTTAAAACGTTAATTTACATTTAAACAATTTGCATGAAGAATTTTGAATCAAATATTTATTTTAAATAAAACCATCAAAATACACAACAAAATAAAGAAATTTTGTAATTTCTAATTTAAACCTGACAAGAAAATAATTCATTTTGAAAACTGTCTTGAAAATGTTAGTTTTGATTAAAAAAAATCTACATGAAAAAAAATTGAGAATCCAAAGATTTGAAATGGGGAAGATTGTAATATCCTATAAGGTTTAGAATATAAATCTATTACAAGCTATAATTTAGTTTTAAAAATAAATAAGATGACACTTAAATATTTTTTTGAAAAAGAGAAAAATTTATATAAATAGAAAAAATTTAGGTTTTATTTTTATAAAAACCACTATTTCTCTCTAAGAAGTTGTTTTTTCCCTTTTTTCTGCCTTCTCTCTAAAACTTCATCTTCCTTCCTTATCAAATTAGACGATCAAAGATCACCCTTAGACTCCTGACATTGAGTAGAGTAAGAGTGTCCAATCAAATTTTTAATAGAGTAAGTTTATTTTCTGTTTATCTTCCTCATAGAAAATTTTAGGTCAATTTCATTCTTAGTAGGAGTATTTTGTATGTGTCCTCTAAGGTATCAGAGTGAGTCTCTATTGTCCTAATAGTGTAGTTTGTTCATTGATCGGAAGCTCTTGGTGCAGGTGAGGTTGCCTGTGCTTTTAGCTTTTTGGAGCTCCTTTAAGGGGCTATACTCTATACAGGTAAGAAAAACTAGTTTGAATGTTTTGTTAGAACAGAGGCCTACCAAGTGATTTGATGAAGTCAATATGGACCAAAGCCTGCTAAGTGGATTGCTTGAAGCCATCATGGACCTTGATGGGAGTTTTGGTTTATGTCGCAATCGGAATTGCGACGGGGAACGACAATCCAAAAGAAAATATAAATAAGTTTGAAAATTTAGAAAAAGGGGAGTCACCACCATAGTTTATTATGGAAAACTATAGAAAAACCGAAAATGAATAAGGCAAGTTTGTGAAAACCGGATTTAGGGTTCGGGAGTCGATTACGTGCGAGAAAGGTGTTAGCACCCCCACAATGCCCGTTCTTAGACGATACCTTTAATTAAATAAGTAAAATGAGTATGATTTTCAAAATGTTTATTTTCCAAAAAGAGACAAAATGCAAATAAAACAAATAAAAATATTTTTTATTTTTTAGGGCCCGACAAGGTTTGACCTTGCTCCTACGTATTTCCATTAAGGATGGAAAATCAGGGTTACGTAGTTCTTTTTTTTTTTTTGAAAATTGTTTGGTTGGATATTGATTTGTTTTATTTTTTAATTTTCTATTGTTTTTGTATTTTTCCTATTTTTAGTGATTTTTGTGGTTTTTTGGGTTTTTTGGTGAGGAGTGGGTGGTATGAGACAAGGAGGGGACGAGCGTACCAAAAATCCACACAAAAATGTCAGCGAGCGTGGCTTACGCGTGATTTAGGCTGGTCTACAAATGATGATTTGGTGGATGAAAAAGTTGTGAGAGGGCAACTTTGAGGCCAAATTTGGATGGTCAAATGGCTATGGAAATGAGCAAACTTGGTGTCAAATTAAAGGTGAGTTTAAGGGCTTTCCATTGGTTACCTATACACTCCTAGAAACTTCAAGGATTGGGAGAACGAATTCCCCAAAGTTGGTGTGTTTGATGAATCTGAATTTTTAACTTAGTCAAAATTTGGTCTTCTAAAATCAGTTTGGGACCTCAACTTTGGGGTCAAAATTAATGGTTCAAATGGCATCATAAATGCACCTATGACATACCACCGGAAAGATCTTGAATAGATCTTTCTAACAAGCACAAATACAGCCCTTGGAGGTTCTTAAATTGACAGAAAACTCCCTCAAAATTTAGGCAATTGAAGACTGAAATCTGCCCCATGACTTAGTTTCTGGGAAAAATCCAGAAACCAGTTTGGGGATAGGTTTTTCGAGCTGAATTCTAAGGCTCAAATGGTAACATAAATACATCTATTATAGACCACTGAAAAACTTGTAAAACTACATTTCCAAAGACTACTCACACACCTTCTAAAGGTTCAAGGATAGAGAGAACGAAATCTACAAAGTTGGCTAGTTGGCTGTCTCTCATGACTTAGTTTCTGGGAAGCCCAGAAACCAATTTGGGGCATTACTTTCGGGTGATTTTGGGTGACCAAATGATCTCATAAATGCACCCACCCTAGACCAATGGAAAGTGGGTAAAAAGAGATTTCCAATGATAGCTCATGCACCTCCTAAATCTTCAAGACATGGGAGAACGAACCTCCTAAAGTCGGCCCCAAGAAAAGGTTTATGATTTTATGTGGTGCTCAGAAAATATTCTAACTTGCCCATGCTGGATCCGCATCTTGACACTCATTTTTTAGGGATCTAGAGGTTTCATGAATGGGGTGATGGCATACCACTGGAAAGAGGGTAAATCCAGCTTTCTAACGCAACCCTAACTCCTCCTAAAGGTTCCTAGATCTCCTAGAAATGACTCTCAAAGTTGGGTACTTGAGCATTAAGTTCACTGGACTGGTTTTCCGGTGACGGCGAAACGCCGCGTCATGGGGTGGCGAATGTTCCTCTCCTCCTCCTCGTCTCAATGGAGATGGAATGGAGAACAAAGGAGGTCTGTGGTGGGAGAAAGTGAACTCGCAAGGCTCGCCGATCATCTTCCTCCATGGAACTTGCACTGGCGAGCCTCCGACAAGACTCAAATGGAGGTTTCAAGGCTTCTTCAAGTTATAAAAATGGTGGGAATAAGATGGTGGGAAAGAGACGCACCTAATGGAGGTAGAAAACCTGAGTTTGGTGGCGATTGGTGGCAGAGCTCCCGAAGCCCGATTTTCCGGCGAGAGCTTCTCCAAGCTTTATCAAGCTATTCTAGGCTGTGACAACAACAGTGAAGGGTTTGGGGCTTGGTGTTGTCATTGTGGTGGTTGTGAGATTTCGAGGAAGGTTTGTGGTTCGAAAGTTTGGAGGTGGACGCGGGGTTCTTTGGAGGCTCAGTGGAAGTGTTTTGGAGGTAGTTATGGAGGTGCATGGTGGACGTTCATGGTGGCAGTCGCGGAGGTGCATGGTGGATGTTGCATGGCGGCTTATCGTGGTGGTTTGGAGGTGCGGTGGCAAGGTAAGGTTACAGTATGGTATAAGTGCTTGGCATGATCTTCCATGATGGTTTAGAGCAAGGCTGTTGTGGTGGTGTTTGGAGGTTTCTATGGTGCAATGGGGTTTTAGTGAGTGTAAAATGTCGAATGCAGGAAAGGTGTGTATAGGGGTTACATGAGTGAGTGGGCACTGTGTATAGTGAAGAAAGTTGGTTGAGACATGGAGCATATGGTGGAGGGCTAGAGAAAAAGAGAGGCTTCAGTGGGGCTGTTTGGTGGTTTCTAGAGGGTGGCGTGGTAGTTGGCTTGGGGTGGCTGCGGAGGCGCACGGGAGACACAGTGGAGGAGGCATTGAAATCGTTGGTTTTTGGGCGTCGTAAAGAGAGTGACCACGTATGGTGGGAATGACATGGGTAAGTATATGTGAGGTATGTACATGAGAGTGTTTGTGAGGGTCCTCTTGGATGGGTGAAACCGTGCATAGGAGGTTAGAGCAAAGTCTCATGGTGGTTCATAATGCCCAGAACATAACCCTTCTTTGCTTTCTACATGCATGGTGCCCCTTTTTGTGGGTATGGGGAATGCAATTTTTTCGTGGAGTGGAGGTGTGGTGGTGGAGCGTCAATTCCCCCCTTCCGTCCGTAAGAGGCTCTCATTGAGTGTTATAGGGTTTTTCTATTGCACGTGAGCTCTCTATGCCAAAAATGGAAATAATGAGGTGTACAACTTGCTTGTATAGTGCGCGGGACACAAGGTTTGACTGTACAGGATGAGGATTACAGTGATGGGACATTACAACCTTTTTCAAGTGATTGCTGCAAAATATGAGACAATGCGGTATTGCATGTAAGAGAGGTGAAATTGAGCTCTACGTAATCCTTTCCTTCTTTTTTCAAAAGCTCAATGTCTTTCTTTTCCAAGTCATCTTTAACCGAATTGTTCAATGTATCGTGCTTTAAATCCACCTTTGCCAAAATCGCTTTTCGAATGAAGTGAAATTCGTTATATAAGTGGGTCCCACGATGAATATGATATTTGTGAGGGATGATTAAATGATAAAGTAAAAAACGTGAACCACATATGTTTTCTAAATCATTCTTTTATATATTTTCCCTCTTTTATGAAAAAAAACAAAACAAAAATAATAAAGAAGATAAAAACTCAAATCATACATTCTGATTTTTTTAATGGAATAAAAAGATAAAGACCATCATCATAAAAAATGCAAATTACATTTTTTTTCTAAATAAGAGAAAAATGAAGAAAACAATAAATCTAAACAAGCGATAAAATTCAAACCAAAAGATGATTTTTTTATTTTTTTATTTTTTAGAGAAATAATCAGAAACATTTATTTTTTACCCGGACGAAATTGGGTGTTGACAGTCTAGAACTTAGGTTGGGTGTGTGTGAGTAAGTTTTGGTTCAAAACCATGATTTGCATGATATATGACTCAAGGAAAGCTTCATAAATTCAATCTGTTTTACAAATAAATAATTGGATCTAAAATGAGGTTTAATAGATTTTGAAAAACATATTTTTGGAGGAAAATCAGTCAACTATTTTTCAGAAATCAATTTACTGCATTTTTTCTGTTTTTTTTTAAATAATTGATTGAATGTTTGAAATAATCGATTGAATTTTAGTTGTTTTAACTATTTTTAAACCAGTTTGTTTATAAAAGGGAAGCGAGCATTTTTTAATTTACCTACCACATTTGATTGAATCTTTTGAAATAATCTAAGATTGAAAACGTGCCCTTACCGTGAGAACTTATTTTACACAATTTACATTAAGAAAAACATCAAGAACTTGAATCTTGAAGCCTTGCTTTGTGTGATTTTCGTGCAACATTGGTTCTGCACTAGAGCTAAGTCTTCTACACTAATTTAAATTTGTTTGTAATCTTTTTTTTGTGTAGAAGCATTATTGTTAACATTGCTACTGTATTGAGAGTAGTTTGGTTGCAAATTACATAGGGTTTGTGATTTGCAATTGTGCGTTTGGTACCCATATTGGATAGGATTTGTAATTTGGGTTTGTGCATTAGGGTTCTACACTGTTTACAACTGCTAGGGTGCAGTGGACTGTGTGCTACGGTATACAGTGGGTTTCTTGCTTTGAGCAAGTGTAATTGACTTTGTATTGAATTGATCTTGTTGATCTTTAGTGGAATTCTTTGATTGTTGGCAAATGACTAGACATAACCCTTGAGGAAGGGTGAACCAGTATAAATCTTGGTGTTCTTGATCTCTCTTTCCCTCATCTTGATCACTTTTCAATTCTGCTGTCATATTTTCAATTAATTGTTCATCGCGATCAATCAATTGTTCATAACTTTTGTTGTTGTTCTGAGACTTGATCAACTGGTTATTTCATTCACTTAATTGATTGTTGTCTGTTCTTGATTCTGTGTGCTGTTTTTATCTGAGAAGTTAATTGATATTCTGTAAACTCACTTTCATTAAGGAATTCCAATTTACTATTTTCTGGATTAAATCAATTGTTTGCTCTGCTACTGTTATTTTTGTATTTTCTGCAATTGGTTGAGCTATTTGTCAAATTGACTGGTTTTAAATCTTGACTTCAGTTTGAGTATTTTCAATTAACTATTTCTATTGTTTATCTGAATGTTTCTGGGCAATGTTGTACTGAGTTCTTTATTCAATTGACTGCATCTATGTTTGAATAATTTGTTATCTGTTGTTTATTGCTCTTAGTGCTATACTCAATTAATTGTTTCTGGCATTCACTTGACTGTTTTTGGACTGATCTAGACTGTGCACTAATTTCAATTTATTGTTTCCGTATTTCAATCTGTTGATATTTGTTGTTTATAGTTCTGTGTGTGCATTCGGTTGATTTTTCTTGATCTGGAATTTATTGACTTTTTGTTGTGCACTTTAAAACCACACTTTTGATTCTTTCAATTAAGAACTTTCATTTTATACTTCAATACTTTTGATTTTTGCAAAAATTTTTGAAAGTTCAATTCACCCCATCTTGAACTCGGCATAAACTTGTTTTCATGTTTTTAATAAATATTGTAATTATTTGTTTTATTAAGTATGAATTGTATGAATTTGACTTAAATTGAATAAATGTTTATGTATGGTATGATGTAGTATAAATGTTTGTTAATGTTATGGAATGGTGATCGAGACATAGTATCTTAGGAAAGGAGATACCCGTGTTGAGATGGTTAAGATGTAAATTGTTTGAGGATTTGTTGAGGATGAGGTATCCTAAGTCTATTGGTACCATAGAATCAAATATATGAAAGGTACTAGGTGGTGAGAGTTGAAGGAGGTCCATTAAACTAAAACTACAGTTTGAAAGAGCTGGTCAGGACAAATATATGAATTTACCCTATCAGACGATGTTATGATTGGTTGGAGATTGTGTGAATTTGCAGTTAAAAGGGTCATATGATAGGTGCTAACCTCTGAGTCGGATTCAATGCATAAGTCTTCCGGAATTAGAGAGTCTAGTATATTTGTATGTGAGTCAGTATATGTATGATGAGTTATTGTAAAGATGTGATAATAACAATGTGATGTATGAGCTGAATTATGAAAGCCTGGTTTGTTGTAGTTTGGTTGAGATAGAAATCTAATTTATGAATATACATTTTTTTAAAACTCTCTAGCTTACACTTCTTTTTGTGTGGTATTTGTTTTGTTTTTAGATTTGTGATAGTGAGCAGAAGATTTGATAGGCGGTTTGACTCCTCAATAAGCTGATAAAGACGATTAATTTTATTTTATTTTATGATTGTATGAAGATATTATTTATTAAATCTCATGCAAAGAAGTATATTTTGAATTACTCTTATGAATGTATGAATATTTTGTATTTAGGCTTATTATAAAATTTCTATGTGATAGAGTTCCTATGATGTAAAAAATGTGGGATGTTACATAAATGATTTTGTGAAACAGGAACTTGTAAGAAATTGAAAGTCAGTTTACACATAAAAGTCAACTTAAAATAATCTGGAAAAACTTAAAACACAAAAAATTATTGATTTTGAAATTTCAAAACTTCCATATACCAGTGTTAGCAATTTGGAACCAAAATATATCAAAATAAAAAAAGTGCACAATAATAGATTCAAATTTTGAAATATTATTAATTATCACCTTTATAGAACATTGTTTACAATTTTTAGACTTACAAAATAAATAAATAAAATTTTCTGCAATGATGTTTAATTGTTTTTAAAAAATAGAAAATGTTTTACTAAATAACACATTTGTTTTATAAAGGAAATAAAACAAATTTGACGAAGTCAAGATAGTGTAAATCAAATTTCAAAGAATTTTATGTAGAAAATATCACACCTTGTCTAAACATTCACATATCATCAAATGCATGTAAATCCTATTAGACTGTCTCATGTGCAAAAGTTTTAGACTAACAAATGCAAGCAAAAAGAAATACTTATCTTATAGATTTGATAAATCGTCTAATTTTAGATGAACCTTTGTTAGTAAAATGTGAATGTCTCATCCTTATTTGACCAGTTCCAACAAATCTTGTTGATATTTGTCTCTTTTTTCTCACTTTTAGGAATGTAGACTTTCTTTCCTTTACGAACAATGAGCATCCATGCATCCATGCATCCATTTTCCCAATTCTAAGATTTGAGTCTTCTCGCTTGGATTTAATATATATACAAACGAAAGAATTTTCTCTTTTGGTAACCACACTATTTTGGGTCCTTTCATGTTAGTTTTCCTCCAAGGTTTACTCTTGAAGGTTCCTGCAAGAATATTAGTAGACAATCTAGGATATGCAATAGAAGAACTTGACTTCCTATTCCTTTTTTGTCATGAGACTTCCTAGAACTTTTTATTAACATGTCTAGGGATTTTTCATTAATGCTTTCCTAAGAACTAGATTTTCAGTTATAATATTATTAATGTTTAACTCATTTGATCCAATAGGTTGTTTGCCTAATTTTTCTCTAACTAACGCTAGTTCATTTTCCAATTTTTTGAGATTTGTGTTCTAAACTTCAAGGTCCCTATTTTCTTTACATAATCTTTCTTTTTCTTGGAGAAGCTCTGTGTTTTTTGAAAGGGAGATTATCTAGATTAGCTTTCTCTTGTTGCATTAATTCAATTTGTTTACATGCATTTCTTTTCATGGTTTTATATGCAAATGCAATTATACCATTATTAGATTTTGCTTCTTGATAAGCTAAATGTAAACTATCAATATCAGTAAAATCTACCTCATTATCTAAGTTCTCTGACATGGAGTAATCTGCCACATCATCCATGAAACCTATGTTTGCCTCCTCATCAGAATTAGAATTGGATGAGTCCAAATTATCCCAGGTTGACATAAGACTCTTCTTCTTTTTTGCTTATTTGGATCCTTCGTGTGCAAGTGCAAGAGTCTCCCATATTTCTTTAGCACTTCGCAGAGCATGAACTTTTGCAATTTCTTCTGATAAAGAACAAATCAATATATGTTTTGCCTTGGCATTTAATTTATACCTTTGTTTCTATTCATCAGTCCACGTATTCCTTGGCAAAATCTTTCCAGAGGTATCAAGTAAAGAAGAAACTCTGGTTTCAATCACTTTCAATAGATCAACATTATAGTACTCAAGAAAAGTAGTCAACTTGAGTTCCCATAGCTCAAAATTTTTTCCTTTAAATATGGTGGACGGTTGATAGGTTTTCATAGAGGCCATTGAGTCACCTAAGATTGTTTCCTCTCGTCCCATTAAGAACTAACGTCAGACGTTAGCTCTGATACCAACTGAAGGTGTAGTTGGTTTCAAATAGAGGGTTGAATGAAGGCTACAAAATCGATTTGCAGCGCATAATAAATAAGTGACAATAAAAATTAATTCTGAGGCACTCAAGACAACAATAAAATTAAATCCAAGGCACACAAGATTTATCTTAGTTCATTCAAACTTGAGCTAGACCCAGTTCCCTTAGGCAACTGCTTAAGAACTTTCATTAATCTACTTATTAGAACAAGTATGACGTAATACCCTAGAAAATAGCTTTGGCATATACATATATTAGAAGCTAAAATCTTATTTCAACCAATTAAAATCTATAAACAGTAACAATTTTCAATCAAAACTAGTAAAACACTTTGGAAATTCTTTCACAACACAGATTTATACAAAGGCATATTAATGAAGCACATATCAAGAATCCAGTCCAGAAAACAACTAGTTAAAACTAGAAACAGTTTGATAAAGTCTTTAATGCAAAAAAGCTAAACCAGATTTGGACAAGTATTAAGAAACCAGATTGCGGTTTTCAAGTTCTTGGCAAAAATGGCTAAACAATCCTTTATAGATATTGTTTGTAAGATGACAGATCAATAACTATGCATCGAAATTATTCAAAGCACAATGGATTGTTATACAATAGTTATTGAATTAATAAAAATTGATTCAATAGATAAAACACAATTACTAAACAAGAAACATATAAAAGATCACTTTTATAAACATTCTAGAAAAACAATTGATTAAAATCTTGATTTAGTTTATTGTTTTTGCTGCCAGAGTTGTGTTTTAGTTGTTGTCCAGAAAAAAAAAATCGACTGTTTTTCAATTTTAACAAGCTATTTATACCAATAAACGTGAATAATGAAGAATGGGTACACAAATTTGAATGTAGTAAGGTAAAGAAGATCACACAAGGATTTTTATACTGGTTCACTCTTTCTCAAGAGCTACATCCAGTCCGTTGCACAACCTATGCAAAGATTTCACTTAAAACAACAAGTTTACATACAAATACACAACCAAGATACAATCTTGAACCCTAGAAGATTGATTCTACCCTTATGCAGAACAGTACCACATAAGATGCACTACCCTAGTGCTAAATGCAGAATCCTACTACAGTGTATTATGCAAACTTACAACCAAACGAGATTACAATGTTTTACAACACAAACTATACTCAAATACCATATTCAATTATAAACCAATACAAGATTCAATACAATTCAAATGAAATCACTTAAGAAAACTTCACAGCAACTAAACCGATCTCAAAATAGCAAATATTACTTATCTTCGAAGAGAACTAGCTACTGGAAGTTCATCCCAATCAAGTGTTATTGAAAATCAACTCAAGAATGAAAATCAAGGTTGTTCTTGGATCAATCTTGAATAATCCTCTCAAATCTTGAATGTATAAATCTAAAGAACTCTCAAGTGACTAGTTAGAAGCTTTTCTCAAACGTTGAAAATGATTTTCATATCCAGAAACATGTTGGCCGTAGGTTTATATAGTGAAACCTGTACTGTCAAGTAAAAACAATCAGTTGTTTCAAAAAAAAAATCAATTGTTTTTCCTTTAGCACAAAAGCAACAAACTGTTTTTCAAAAACAAATTATTATTTTTGTCCTACAACACCTTTTCGTATAAAAACAGTTTTTGAAAACACTTTTTCACTTGAGTAAAATGGTGAACTTTACAAGCAAAAAATGATAGAATGACACAAAGAAATGCAAATATGAGCTAAAGACACTCTACACTACCCCAATCAAGGTTTCTAAGCAATCTTCATCACCTCTTCCAAGGCTCCATGGAATTTCTTCATCAAATCTTCATTCCGAGGGTGTCTCCAACAATTCAAACAATCTCCCCCAATTTGATGAAGACAATTATGTGGTTGAGAGGTAGTTGCATTTGTGCGTTTCATGCTTTCTTCTCCCCCATACTTTGAGGCCTACAAAACACCTTAACAGATTTTCCAAAACCAAAACCAGCAAAACAATAGGTTAAACCAAAATTTTAGCTAGATAAAATAGTCCATTGCAGCTATGATCCAGAAAAATAACAAGCTAAACAGAAAAATAACTAGTTAAAATTCAAAGCAGTTTGGCACAAGCACAGTTCAGCAGATCAGTGTTCAGTGTTTTAAGTGCAGTGCATGCAATGAAAGCATGACATAAAAGTTAAGATTGCCCTTCATCAATTTTGGAGAAATTAAAAACAACAAAATAGAATAAAGAACAAGATAACAATCTTGTAATGAGAGGTGCAGAATGAGATGCATAATGAAATTATGCAGTAGATATGATGCATGGACAGTTTAATCTTCATTTCTGAATCCCATCGAATCCAACTGATCTTGAATGTGCTCAATCTCTTAGTGGAGTAGCTGGAAACAAGTTGCACAATACTCATGATGCATTCTTTGGTTGCCCGAGATATTATCCAACCTTCATAGCAGCATTTGCTTAAATTGAGATAAGGGTTCTCCATGTTGAACAGGAGGCACATAAGGAACTAATGCAGAATCTACAGGAGCAACAACTGCCCCTTCTTGGTCAGCAAACCCGCTTGGTCCTACTTCATCAATGCCTTCCACTTTGCATGTCCAAGTCCCATTAGCCTTCTTCAACCCAATTTTGTTGAGCATGGAATGATTAATCTCACTGGTTGGCTTCAAAATCTGCAAGAGCTCGTCTTCTAAGTCCACATCATAAAACTCTAGCATCCTTGAAATTAATACAGCATAAGGCAACTTGTAATTAGATATCCTTTTGGATTTTATCCTATGATCCTTCATAACAAACACCCAATTCACTTTCACATGGCTTACAAAGCAATATAGCAGCATAAGATCCTTCTCTGTGAGTGTGGCATGGTTGCTCCTTCTTGGAGTTAGAATCCATACAATCAGCAACACCAAAATTCACGGGTTGATGGCTAACTTGCCCACTCCAAAGCTCCTTGTTTCAGCATCTTGCCCACTCCACATGAAGATTGGTGTAAAACACCTTCACTAAATTGGGATATATGCAACTTGTAAGACCAAGGAATTTCTTGAGTTTATGATAATTGATCATCCTCCTGACCTCATCCAGTTGTTCCTCCTTCAACCAGTCAGTTCTGATATACTTGGGAACAATGATGCTCTTTTGACTGACCTCATGCAGATAAGTAACCATTTGAGTTTGCTCACCTGTAAACCACTTTTCAAGGTGGCCATATTCCTCTTCTGGAGTAGCATCTTGAGTTCTTGAACGTTTGCTTGGTGTGGAGGAAGACATAGCTATTGGTGGGAGTGAGTTTGGACATGTAGTATGCAATGAATATGCAGTGTAGTATGCAACTCTATTTTCATATTTAACAGTAAAGGCAATTCTGTTTTGCATGTGATATGTTAAGAACATAATCAAATCAGTTGCACATAGAATTGATGAGTTGTTCTTTGAATTTAACCAACTAACTGCATAGTCAAAGATTCACACAACCTGTTAAAATTGTACCAGTCGAATTGCATAACACCTTTTTTGACTAGTTGAATCAACAATGCATAAGCTGCAAAAATGGGTTTCCTTTTCTACTTCCAATGATGAGTCATGGGTTTAACTTATTAAAACACCTTGCAAGGTCCATCGGATATCCATTGCACACTCAATTCAAGGGTTAGTTCATTGTTTTAGCACAGAAAATTCCAAAACTACAAATCTGCAATTGATTTTAATCAATTCTGGAAAACAATCAATTAAATTATGGAATCCTGATTTTTAATCAGTTGTTTTCTGAAATCAACTAATTAAATAGAACCAGGAAAAAAAATCAGCTAAATTTGAAAATCAATCAGTTAAATGCAATGCCCAAATTTTCAGCTTGTGAATTTTTGAAAAGAACCAACAAGTTCAATCAATAGAATCACAATACACTCTTGCACCCTACAAGAACACACCCTTGCACCCCACAAGAACACTTTCATACATCTCTATTATATCTCAAGTGGGAAAAACCAGTTCTATTTTATACAGCTAAAATAGTTTCAAAACAGTTTAAATGTTACGAATCAAACAATTGAAAACAGAAATTAATTGTTTGATTTTCTGTCAACAGTATTTTTCAGCAAACTGAATTTCGAAAACAATTAGTTTTATGAACTTTTGATAAAATGATTTTCGGAATGATTAAGTCCCCGTTGATTCAATTTCATATGATTAGTTATTAATAAACCTTTAAAGCTCATTCCAATGGTTCAAGGTTCATGCTCATGGTTTTGAATCACAGTCACACACACACACCCTAAGTCTAGACCAACTCCTAGTGATTTTCATTCTTGGTCCAAGTTGACTTCATCAAATACCATAGCAACAATAGTGCTAACAAGTCAAACTTCATGGATTACCCAAAACCATTATTTCAGATAGAGATCCAAAGTTCATCAGTCATTTATTTGGGACACTCTAGGACAGCTGGGAACTAAACTTAATTTTTCTACTTCTTGTCATCTTCAAACGGATGGGCACATAGAAGTTGTCAATAGATGTTTTGAAAAAAGAATTTAGGCTGAGTTCAAGAGGGGAGGGGGTGAATTGAACTTTCAAAGATGTTTGCTAAATATGGAAAGAAATAATGGAAAGAATGAAAGTCACTAGTAGAAAACACTATTCAATGTCAGTGTATAATGACGGTTAAAATTCAAACTAACGTAGCCAAAACCGCGGTGCTATTTTTGTAAATATTTGAAGAGATATTCCGTCAGTTTACAAAAAACTGACATAATATACCATATTCTAGTTCCACAAATAACCGACGTAGAAAAAGACTGAAAAAAATAAAAATTCAAAATTTAAAAATTTTAAAATGGTAGGGGAGATACTACGTCTGTTAAGCATTACGTCGGTTCTACTGCTTAACAGACGTAGTATCTCCCCCACCATTTTAAAATTTTTAAATTTTGAATTTAGAGTTTAGATACAACGTCGGTTGGCCCCCAGAACCAACGTTATATCCTATTACGTCAGTTATTGAGTGGTAACCGACGTAATAGCCCTTTATTTTTACGCTCCCCCACACTATTTTTACGCTTACACATTTTGGCTCCCTCCCTCATTTTCACTCTTGTGTGTGCTGCTTCTTCACAGTTCCCTTTCACTCACGTTGTCATTTTCTCTCTCACGCATTCTCTCTTGCATTTTGTCTTGCTTTCTTGCTCATGTTCTCCCTGGTACGTTGTCTTCTTCCTCGCGTGTTGTTCTCCCCCATTTTCCTTTGCTCTCATTGTCTTTTGTGGTTTCACTCCATTTTTCCATTCTCTGGTTTTGGTAGATTTCGTTAGGGTCGATTTGCATTCACTGGTTTTGCTCTCACTGTCTACAAGAGGTATGTTTTCTTATCTTTGTATGCTTGGAATGCTTTTTGGATGTTTGTATCATAGATTTTGGGTTTCAAAAATTTTTGGACGAAAAAACTTCAAATGACCATAACTTTTGATGGAGAGCTCGAATTGAAACGCTCCAAAAGTGAAAGTTTCTCAAAATTGTGTAACGAAGCTCCTAGACCATACCCAAAGGGGATTCCAGAATTTATTTTTTCCAAAATTCCATCGTTTACACTACTTTTTCATTTTTTTGTATTTTTTTTCACTTTTTTTGAGTTTAGCCTACTATTTCACCTATTTATACTTGTCAACAAGTTCTAGAAATTGTTGTGATTTTTTTTTGTATGTATTTGAGATTTATCAAAGCAATTCTGGAAAATTCTGGAATTTTTTTTTTCAAATTTTTTTTTTAAAAAAGCAGCCCTATTATGTCAGTATGTTTTCAAGTGGTATGTGATCTATCCACGAAGCTGCCTGGCAGAATTCTGCTCACAATACAAATAACTTGGCTTGAAGTCTGGGTTGATTCATTTCATAACCTGCCACATAATTGGGTACCTAAATTACAAAAATCAATAAACTTAGATAATATATATATATATATATATATATATATATATATATATATATATATATATATATATATATATATATATATATATAAATTAATGAAGTTAAGTAATATACATACCTATGTTAATTAGTTGTCTTTTAAGCTCCGCATTTTTAAACTTCTTATTGAAGTTTGATGCAATGTGTCAGATGCAAAACACCGATTGCAACCCATGTGCTTCCCAACAAACATATGGAGATTGTAATGTTGATAGTATGGCTAAGCCTCTGTCAGTTATGAGGCAGACATTTGGTTGGGGTGTGACATATGTACACAATAACTGAAAGAACCATATCATGGCCTCCTTTGTTTCTCCTTCAACAATTGCGAAAGCCAATGAAAATATGTTCTGGTTCCCGTCTTGACTAATTGTGGTTAACAAAGTTTTATGATATTTGCCAGTTAAAAAGGTTCCATCAACTTGGACAACACACTATAATATGTGACAGGAATTGTCTTCTACACCGTTAACAACAATCGGTCGAGTGACATACTCTACAATTGTTCCCGAAAGATTTTCTTGTAAAGCTTGCAACCATCTTGGAAGATAATTATATGAGTCTTCCCAATCGCCGAATTCCATGGCAAAAGCCGTTTGCTTTGCTATCTAGGCTTTTCTGTACGTGACACTATAACCATACTGATTTTTTATTTCTACAATCAAACTTTTCACTGGGATCGAGGGATTTTTCCTTACGGAATTGACCACGATCGATGTAATTTGGTGTGAATCAAGGTTGACGTGATCTTGTGACATTAAAATTGACAAAAAAGTGTGAAGCGCTTGAATTTGTTTGATCTCCCATTGGTTTCTAATTTAGAGTAAGATGCTCGAAGTCGCTATTGACAATCGTTGTTATAGTCAACGCATCTGAGGGCATATCTGTTTGTCTTTGATTTGACAACCATGAATTTGTACCCTTGTTGAATGTGGAACTGTCTTATTGCAAATACTGTTGAGTCTTTTGAACTAAAACACATGTGCTCATGAAGTTCATATTCCATATTGGTTGTTGTTGTGGTGTTGGACTGATATGGATGAATCGTGTTTCTCGGTGCATCATCTTCAATGTCCATGACATCAGGATTTTCATCGTCTGAACTAGAATCAATTATCATGTCTCGGATAATTGGTTCTTCCTCAGACATTGTAGAACTGTTAGCATCGTGAAAATTATCCATCAAAATTGTGATTTCAAAGTATTTGAGTAAAGATAGTTTGATATAGAATGAGAGGAAAAAATGTTATGTGACGTGAAATGAAACAACACACTGATTTCGTTCATTCACGCATTTATGTGTAGTATATATGTCGTGTTGGAAAAGAAATTAAAATGTACAAAAGTCGTGCCACGTGGACACGACTCCTTCGTCCAGAATTACACAGAAGTCGTGCCACGTGGACACGTGGACACGTCGCATAATGGTTACCTCTCTTTCATAGAAAGCGTGTTTGAACAAGAATCTTGACAGAAACCTTGTCTCCCCATTCACGAGTGATTAAATGTGAATATCACACGTGCCTAATGTGCAGGTTGATTTTGATTTTTTTCATAAGCTTTTATTTTGGACTCTTATGTAGAGTAATAGCCTGTGCAACAGAAGTGTGAATATGAATATGAATAGTTTTTCACTCAGTTATGCATTCAACTTTCGTACACTTATTGCACTGATGCAATTTGACCAAATTCAAACTTCAATACAAATCTTTTAATTCAATGTAAATGTAACTCCTTTATTTAAGTGAGGCATGAGATTCTCCTTCTTTCATATTTCTCATTCAACGGTCATTCATTATTGTAGAGGGTTCACTTCTTTAGAATCTTCAAGCTTTGCAGAGGTTGTAACGGTTCACTTTTTTAGAATCTTCAAGCTTTGCAGTATTTTGCAGATTTCACAGTTCACTTCTTAGGGCTATCTTCAAGCTTTCCAGTGCTCTGCTGCAGATTTCACTTCAAGGTTCATTTCTTAAAAGAATATTTAATCTGTTTTTAGCACCATTCAACTATTAGAGGTATGTTTGTGAATCATCTCTGAGGTAAAGATTCCAATTTTTCAAAAATCGCATCTGAGTAGGTTACTGGAAGATTGAGTAATGTTACTTTGACACTGGTACGTGCCGTAACATCCATTTGACACTGCTAAGGTGGCAAAAATATTAATTTTTTAAGCCAGCGTGTAAAGTTGAAATTGAGAAGCCCAAAAGCCATTTCGCGCCTCTCTGCCTCTCTCACTCTTTCACAAAGTTGAAACTGAGAAGCCCAAAAGCCATTTTGCACTTCTCTACCTCTCTCACTCTCTGCACTCTTTCACTCTCTGGCTTGTGCTCTCTCGCTCTCGAGGTCCCTCTGCTTTCTCTCTCTCTTCGTCTCTACGCTCTCAAGCTCTCTCTTCATCCACCTCAACGGTTCGTCAGTAAAAGGTTGGTTTTTTATGTCATTTATGTTGAAAAAGCGTGTAAAGGTTGGTCTTTTAAGTGATTTATGATGGAAAAGGATATTTTTGTTTGTTTGTCGTTTGATTTCCATGTAAAGTTTGTGTTTTTATGTGCTTTTTGATAGAAAATGAAGTCTTTTTGGTGTTCTGTTCTTCGTTGTTACTGGAATACAACAGATTTTTGCGTTTAATGTTTGATTTCTGTTGGTGGTTGAAGTAAATTTTGGTCTTTTATGTGATTTACAATGTTATTCTTGGTTGTTGATGGAAAAGGAATGTTTTTTGTAAGGGTTCTAGGTTTGTAATGTTTGAATTCATTTATTTTGGCAAGTGATGAACACATGTGTGTTGAGTCGCCAAAACATGAACTAAGGTGTCCCCTCGTTAAAGAAGGGGCAACCACATGTGTTTTGTCAAACAATAAGTGGTTCTGAGCTTACAAAAAATCAGTGGTTACCCATGTTCTAATGAGGGGACACCTCACTACAAGCTTTGGCGACTGAGTACAATGACAATTATTTTACAAAACCTCATTGGTTACCCATTTATTAATGAGGGGACACCTTAGTTATAGTTTTGGCGACACACGTCAGTGTTGTTTATGTGTTGATGTGGTCAAGTGTATAGTCGCCAAAACTTGAAGGAAGGTGTCCCCTCTTTACTGAAGGGGTAACCTCTTGTGTTTTTTAAGGTGACAATGACTTGATTTTTTGACAAATCATCACTGGTTACCCCTTCAGTAATGAGGGGACACTTTCGTTAAAGTTTTGACGACTATACACATGAACACATCAACACATAAACATAAATGACGTGTGTCGCCAAAACTATAACAAAGGTGTCCCCTCATTAATGAATGGGTAACCTTTGGTGTTTTGATAACACAAATGGTTTGATGTTAGTTGGTCTTATTGAATTGTTTTGGTTATTGCAGGATTACAAATGAGGACATCTGATGTTATTACTCATGAACAATCCGAATTGGAGAATAAGATTTGATTTGTAGTTTGCATAATTGTTTTTTATCATGAAATATTTTGTCATGTAATGTTTATATTGACTAATGGTTTAATTATATGTAGAAGTACATTTGAGTCCTCATATGACATGGTCACTCCCCCACCAGCAACTCCAGCAGGAAACCCACCAGCATCCTCAACACCAACCATAGCAGCAACCCAGAATACAGAGGCACAAACACCTACCGTTAGAAGAACTCGAACAAAGACTCCAGCAAAGAGGATGGTTCTTAAATCCTCTAAATTAGGACCTCCTTTTACCACAAACCCTAAGAAAAGAAAAAGTCTGTAAGGGGTGGTTTAAGGAATGTAAAACGTCTCAACAATTAATTGTTGTTAATGTAAATTGAACAAATTTTTATGGAAGAATTGAAATTGATATTGCATCATCTTGTTATTTAAATTGTTATTTACATGTGTGTTCAATGTTGTAACATATGACTTCTTTGGCTAAATGTTGCATCATATTGCTTTAAATTGTTATTTAGTCACCAAAACGTGAACTGAGGTATCCCCTCATTAAAACATGGGTAACCCAAGATGTTTTGTAAGTTCACAGATGTTATTTATGCACACATGTGTGTCAATTTAGCATATTTTGATACATAAAAGCGTCACGGAAGTAATTCACATGATTGTAACTTAAGGACATAAGAACTTAAAATGTCAAAATGGTTGTAATGCATTTAGTTGCCAAAACGTTAACTGGGGTATCCCCTCGTTAAAACATGGGTAACCCATGATGTTTTGTAACTTGACAAATGTTATTTACGCACACATATGTGTCAATTTATCATATTTTAGTACATAAAAGGGTCATCTAAGCAATTCACAGAGTTGTAACTGAAGGACATAAGAACTTAAAATGATAAATTGGTTGTACTGCATTTAGTCGCCAAAACGTGAACTGAGGTGTCCCCTCGTTAAAACATGGGTAACCCTTGATGTTTTGTAAGTTCACAGATGTTATTTATTCACACATGTGTGTCAATTTAGCATATTTTGGTACATCAAAGGGTCATGGAAGCAATTCACAGGATTGTAACTGAAGGACATAAGAACTTAAAATGCCAAAATGGTCGTAATAGTCGCCAAAACATCTACTGAGGTGTCCCCTCGTTAAAGCTTTAGTAACCAGTTACAGATGATGACTCCTGTGTGTTTCCTAGCGATGTGAGGAGTGACACAAATCCACTAGATTGAACAGTATACACCTGTAAAGACCATGTCAACAAAATATAACATGAACCGTTTGATGGATGTAACACAAAATACAACACCAGATTCATGCAAATGTGTAAATTTGTATGTAACATGAACCGTTTGTGTTTCGTAGTTCATTGTGGATACTGTTGTTGTTGTGTTTCGTTCCTCAGTCGCCAAAGCTTGTATTATGGTGTCCCCTCGTTAGAACATGGGTAACTACTGATTTTTTGTAAGCTCATAACCACTTATTGTTTGACAAAACATGTGTGGTTACCCCTTCTTTAATGAGGAGACACCTTAGTTCATGTTTTGGTGACTCAACACACATGTGTTCATCACTAGCCAAAACAAACGAATTCAAACATTACAAACCTAAAACCCTTACAAAAAACATTCATTTTCCATCAACAACCAAGAAGAACACTATAAGTCACATAAAACACCAAACTTTACTTCAACCACCAACGGAAATCAAACCCTAAACGCAAAAACCTTTTATACTCCAGCAATGATGAAGAACGGAACACCAAAAAAGACTTCCTTTTCTATCAAAAAGCACATAAAAACACAAGTTTTACACGGAAATCAAACGATAAACAAACAAAACATCCTTTTTCCTTCAAAAATCACTTAAAGACCAACCTTTACATGTTTTTCCAACATAAAATGACATAAACTCCAACCTTTTGCTGACGAACCGTTGAGGTGGACGAAGAGAGAGCTCGATAGCGCAAAGACGAAGAGAGAGCTTGAGAGCTCGAAAGCGTAGAGACGAAGAGAACGCAGAGACGAAGAGAGAGCGAGAGAGCAGAGGGACCTCGAGAGCGAGAGAGCACAAGCCAGAGAGTGAGAGAATGCAAAGAGTGAGAGAGTGAGAGAGGTGCGAAATGGTTTTTAGGCTTCTCAGTTTCAACTCTTTAGTCGCTGCTACCAAAAATGCCCCTGCCATGTAAGATGTTTTGACCAAAATACCCCGGTGTCAAATGGGGGTAAAAATCCAATGGTATCAAAATAATATTACTCAAAGATTTTATTATGTGTGGTGAAGATGAACGTACTTGATTGGTTGGAGATAAACATAAATTCTGTAAATTTTTAATTTATATTCGTTTTGTTATTTTGGTGAGGCACTTTCTCTTGATGGAAAGATGAAAAGGTATAGAGAAATTGTTGTTCCTTGGAACCAAGAAAGTGGTGTTGTCTCATATTTAACTTAAAAAAAATAATCATAAATGATAATAATTATTATAAAGGTTTTCTTCATTCCATTAATATCATTTTATTATTTTCGTGAGGTACTTTTTCTTGATGGAAAGACTAAAAGGTGCAGATAAATGATTTCAAAGGAGTGTTCCTTGAAACCAAGAAACTGGTTGTCTCATAATTAACTTAAAAAAATAATTAATCATAAATGATAATAATTATTAAAAATGTTTTTGTTTATTTAATTTATGAGTGATCAATGGCACTTGATTTTTTTTAAGTTTTAATTGTATTAATGAGCGACTCTGTTAACGTTTAGTTTTTCAGTTTTTTTTAAATATCAGTTTTTTCTTTTAATTATATTTAGTTTGTTATGTTTGAATAATTTGTTCCACTATATTTGAAATTGTGCCACTATTTCGATTCATATGTCTATGAGCTTATACCATTTCTTTTAATTAAAGTAATGATCTTTTCGTACTTATTAAGAATTGAACTGCGAAAGACGTTATTTCTTTATTAAAAAACCACACTAACAAAACTGAATTTTGTTGCTTTTGATGTCAACCTCACCCAAATTAATTTTGCACATTAAGTTAGAATTATATTCAGATGTATTTTATGAAAATTAAATTATTTAATTGTGTTTATACGTTGGCTTTATTTCACTTTAATAAGTCTAAATAACTACTTTATTATTTTTTAATTTAATATATACAAAATTTTACAATGAATGATGAAAGAAAAAGCATTGACGTTACCAACATTAGTTATTTTATTAATTTACAATTTAATTAACATTACTTCATTTAATTAGTTCAATTCATAATTTATGTTTTATTCCATGTAATTTAAAGTCATATTTTTTTTTATTTGATTTCATTATTATCATTTAATTAAAATGGACTGTATTACACCAATTGGATCAAAGGTCCAACTCAAGTGTACCCCCTCTTAAATGGATGTACCCCTATTTACTAGTTGCACCCTTCTTTAATGTAGGCACCCCTATTTATTACTTGCACCTCCTTATTAATGCTTGCTCCCCTTGTTTACTTGTTGTAACCCTGTTTACTAATTGCACCTCCGGTTGAGTACTACTACTTGCACCCTCTTAACACTTGCATCACGTTGACTAGTTTCTCCCATCTTAAAGTTTGTATAGAAATGGCATATAATCAATGTTTTCTAGCTGAGATGTCTCTATTGCGACTTCAACAAAAACATGTGACGAAAGCAATTTGGGAGGGTAACGAAAGATTACTTCACCCTTGACGACATGCAATAGACTCGATCACCGTGTAAAAAAACTTAATTCATCAAGCTGGATTTAGGCACTTCCTCACACTAACCCATATAGAGATTAATCATCACTTAATCATTGCTTTAGTTGAGAGGTGGAGAACAAAAACACACATATTTCATCTACCACATGGAGAGGCAACAATTACACTTGAAGATATGGTGGTTCAGCTCGGTCTTCCTATTGATGGAGAACCGATAACTGGTGTCAGTAGCGGTGACCTTGTTTCCTTATCCGACAACCTTTTAAGTGTTGTGCCACCTGAAACGGTGTACAAGGGAAATAGCATAAAATTATATTGGCTTAATAGTGAATTTCAGGACCTTCCAGATGATGATGATGATGTTATGGTAGCACAACATGCACAGGCCCACATCTTGACGTTAATCGGAAGTTTATTAATGCCAGATACATCCGGGAGCAAAGTTCATCTGATGTATCTTTTACTTCTAAGTGACCTATACAACGTCTCAAATTATAGTTGGGGTCAGGTATTTTGGCATGCCTCTATCGTGCTCTTGACCATTGAGTCGATTTTAATCAAGAGAATATTGGCAGATGCACGCTACTTCTGCAATATTGGGCATGGCACCGCAACACATCCCTTTCTCCTCCACTTCACCCACTTAGTGATGCTGATGTTGCTAATGGCCTTGGTTTTTCATAAGTGAAAAGGTAATTTAAATTATGTTTTTGCATAATTTACAAACATCATCAATTTAGATTTCTTTATAATAACATAATTTTTTGTTCATTGAAGGTGGTCTGCCTTGGTGCAACATAGTGTTAGCACCAAGGCTAAGCATGTGATTTGATGAAGTCAATAAACATCATAACTTGCTGAAGTTTCTCATGGATTGGCTTTGGACTATGTTAGATCAATGCCTAGCACATGAGCTGATGAAGACTGCCTCATGAAGAATCTGTTGGAACCAACCTGGACCAGAATTATTCAAGTGAAGACTTTGGGCCAACATGAAGATGGTTGGGTGATTCGGTTTTGGTCCTTAGTTGGTTTTGTGTGTTGGTGTTGGCTTAGTCCTAAACCATAAATGGCATGGTTCATCATTCCTGAGGTGCTAAAGAGATTCACAAATATTTTTATTAAAACTGGTTTTAAGAAAAGTAACTCAAACTGATTTTTGCTGGAAAAGGTTTTTCAATCAATTGAATTTCTAAAACAATCGATTGAATGTGACAGTTATTTCTGTTACTACTGGAATCTTTGACTGGGTCAACTAACGGTCAATTCAATCGATTGATTGAATGGTTTGTTCAATTAATTGAACTGTGACAGCTAAGCTGTTTTTAAAACTGATTTGGCTATTTAAAGGAATGGACACTATCATTTTCCGATATCTAAGATTTTCGAAAAGCATTCCTTGAGATTTTCTAAGTGAGATATAGCGTCCCTTTTGTGCGATCATCATTTGACAAAACTTTTCAAAACAAGAAACCTCCAAGAACGTGAATCTTTAAGCATCCTTGAGTGAGGTTCTTGCGACTTTAGTTCTGGACCAAAGCTAAGTCTTATACACCTGATCTTCATTCTTTGTAATCTGTTCTGTGTAGAAGCACTGTGTGATCAATTTCTGATCTTGTTGTTCTATAATCTGTTTGCTATTTTCAATTACTGGGTTTGTAATTGAGTTGGTGCAGTGGGTTTTTGCACTGGTCTCACATCTGCTGAGGGATTCAGTAGAGGGTGAGTGCTGCGGGGAACAGTGTTGCTTGCAGACTGCAAATGTTGTGGTGCAGTGGGTTTCTGCACTGGTTACACACTAGCTGAGGGGTTCAGTGAGGTGTGGGTATACTGCTGGGAGCAGTTTGTAACTTGTTGGGAGCAAGGGTTGTAAACTGATCTTGTGAACTTTTAGTGGAAATCTTTGCTAGTTTGGAAAGGACCGGACGTAGCCCTTGAGGAAGGGTGAACCAGGATAAAATCTTTGTGTTCTTGATTTCTTCTTCTCTCTTCTTGATCTTTTTACTATCTGCTTGTTTTCGATTAATAAACTGTTCACTGAATTTGTTTACATATAATTGAATCAACTGTGTTTCTGGGTTATTTCTAATCTACTGGATTGTGTTTAATCATCTTGAATATGGATTAACACATTTCTATACTGTAAACTATTTTCTGGGTTTATCTCTGATAATTTCCACTGTGGACAATTGATTTTTTACTAGACAGTCCAGAATTACACGAGTTGATTGATTGAATTAAGAATTTTCATTTTCTATTTCAAGAACAAATCAGATTTGCGAAAAAATTTTGAAAGTTCAATTCACCCGCCCTCTTGAACTCGGTCTAAACTTTATTTTACAATTGGCATCAGAGCTAGGATCTTGAATCCTAGTCAAGATTTCGATCCATGACCGAGAACAAGTTACCTTTTGCTGAAGGTGCATCTATTAATAGACCACCTATGTTTTCTGGGGTAAACTATCAATTCTGAAAAATGAGAATGAAAATCTTCATTGAATCTATTGACCGTGGCATCTGGAATGCCATAGTAAATGGTTCATTCATTCCTATGCATGTTGTTGATGGTATGTCTACTGCTAAGTGCTTTGTTGAGTTAACTGATCTTGAGAACAAGAAAATGTAGTATGATTGTGTAGCTAAAAATATTATAAATTCTGCATTAAATCTGGATGAGTTCTTTAGAGTATCTCAATGCAGTTCAGCCAAAGAAATGTGGGACATTCTAGAAGTCACACATGAAGGAACCACTGGTGTGAAGAGAGCACGCAAACATGCATTGATCCAGGAATACGAGCTATTCAGAATGCAGCAGGGAGAGACCATTGCTGATGTCCAGAAGAGATTTACACACATTGTCAATCATCTAATTGGATTGGGCAAGCAGTTTGATAGAGAGGAGCTTAATATCAAGGTTCTGAAGTGCTTGGATAGGAGCTGCCAGTCTAAAGTCACAGCAATTTCATAAACTAGAGATTTGACAACACTTACAACTGCAACGCTGTTTGGCAAACTTAGAGAACATGAACTGAAGATGATCAGGTTGAAAGAAATGGAAACAGTGGAGAAAAAGACCAAGAGCCTGGCACTCAAAACTAGAACTTCTGTTCAGGAATCAACTGATGAATGTTCAGGAGACTGCAGCGAATCTGAGAACCTCAATCTGTTGACAAGAAAGTTTCAGAAATTCACAAAGATGAAGAACAGATTGAAGAATCAGCAAAGTAAAAGAGGTAAAAATAAATTTGATTCTAGTTCAACTAAATTTGTGTGCTATGGCGGTGGAAAATAGGGACATATGAAAGCTGAGTGTCCAAGCATTGCAACCAAAGACAAAGCACCTGAAAAGAAGAACAATAAAACTGAAAAAACTAGACGCGCATAATAGCTTGGGAGGACAATGCTACATCGTCTAGTTGTTCTTCAGAAGATGAGATTGAAGCCAATCTGTGTATGATGGCTGGAAGAGATTTTGATGTAAGTAGTATTGAATCCAGTGCTTCATTTGATAGTACTAACTACAGCACACTTCTTCATGCATTTCAAGAAACACATGAAGAAGCTAACAAGTTAGCTCAATCCAATAGTAGATTGAAAGGCATGAACATCTGGCCAGAAAATAGAGTTAAGTAATTGGAGGATGAGTTACTTAAAGCAAAAGATGATTTTGAAAATTTAGAAAAGCAGTTAAATTCTGTACACTCCAGTAAACTTAACTATAGCAAGTCAGTTGATTGTGAAAATTGTGTTGTTTTGTAAAGTAAAGTGAGTTATCTGATTTCTACTGCTTCGAAACTTTCTATGGGGACAACAAACCTAAATGCTCTTTTGGGATCCCAAAATTGTGTGTTTGAAAAGGCTGGCATTGGTTATCAAGCTGGTCCAAATGGAAAGCAAAAACTGTTTAACAATTTTTTTAAAGGTTCTGGGTCATAGTCTTTACAATCTATTTCCTGCTTCTACTGTATGAAAAAGGGCCACTCTGTTAGAAACTGTAGAATCAGGAAATTTAGTGTGCCAAAAGGATTAGTTAGGTGGGTGCCAAAAAGCACATCTAACACTGTTGGCCCCAAGCTTAACAGGGTACCAAATCCTTAAACTCAATTTGTTTTGCAGGAACAGTCAGCATCCAATAAACTGATGTGGTATCTGGACAGTGGATGCTCAAAGCACATGACAGGAGAGGCTTCACAATTGATTAATTTGAAATGGAAGCCAACAGGATTCATCACCTATGGAGACAACAATCGAGTAAGGATTCTTGGTGTTGGTAATATAGGAAGCCAGAATAAAGTGATCATAAAGGATATGTTGCTGATAGAAGGTCTGAAGCAGAGTCTGCTGAGTATCAGTCAACTGTGTGATCGTGGTTGCAAGATCACATTTGAACCTAAGCAATGCATTATAGCAGATTCAGAATCTACTGAAATAGTTCTTGTAGGTAAAAGAGTAAGTAATGTTTACATGCTTAATGTCTCAAGCATCATCCCTAGCATGAATTGTTTGCTATCCCAAGATGATGAATTTTGGTTATGGCATAAGAGACTTGCACACATTCACATGCATCATCTAAATAGGATTGCATCTAAGGATCTTGTAATCGGTCTTCCTAAGTTTAAGTTTGAGAGGAACAAACTGTGTGAAGCATGCCAAAAGGGTAAGCAAACTAAAAGCTCTTTCAAACCGATTAATGTTGTTTCTACAACTAGACCACTTGAACTGCTTCACATGGATTTATTTGGTCCCTCAAGAACTAAAAGCCTAGGTGGTAATTACTATGGTCTACTAATTGTAGATGATTACTCACGGTTTACATGGACATTGTTCATTGCCACAAAAGATAATGCTTATTTTGCTTTTAAGAAATTTGCCAAAGTGATTCAAAATGAGAAAGGATGTAGGATTTCTACCATTAAATCAAATCATGGGGGTGAATTTCAAAATGAAAGATTTGATAAATTTTGTGAGAAGCAAGGAATCAAGCACAACTTTTCTGTACCAAGAACTCCACAACAAAATGGAGTGGTGGAGAGGAAGAATAGATCATTGGAAGAGCGGGCCAGGACGCTACTGAATGCAACAGATTTGCCTAAATACCTCTGGGCTGATGCAGTTAGTACAGCATGTTATATACTGAATAGAGTACTCATTCAGCCAATCTTGAAGAAGACCCCCTATGAGCTATTTAAAGGTAGAAAGCCTAACATTTCCCATTTAAAAGTTTTTGGATGTAAATGTTTTATTTTAAACAATGGAAAAAATAACTTGGGCAAATTTGATCCAAAAGCGGATGAGGGTATCTTTCTTAGTTACTCACTGCATAGTCATGCATATAGAGTGTATAATAGGAGAACCATGGTTGTAGAAGAATCCATGCATGTTGCATTTGATGAAACTGACCACAAAGTGCAGGAAAGCATTAAGATTACTGCAGATGATGATGAACCAGTGAATCAGAAGATTGTCACAGATCAACTGGGTAAATCTGAAAAAGACAATGAATCATATGAAGCTCAATCGATTGAACCACAAGATCAACCGATTGAATCTAGCACTGGAGCAACAGCAACAAATACTGAACTGTCTAGAGAATGGAGGGTTCCTAGGAATCTATCACTGGACAATATCATTGGTCAGATACAGAAGGGTGTAACCACTAGAAGATCCATGAATCATTTTCGTAAACATATAGCCTTTGTGTCACAAGTTGAACCCAAGTCAGTGGGTGAAGCTCTTGAAGATAGAAATTGGATAAATGCCATGCACGAGGAACTGAACCAGTTTGCAAGAAATGAGGTCTGGACACTTGTTCCTAGATCAGAGGAGATGAATGTGATTGGAACCAAGTGGGTTTTCAAGAATAAGATAGATGAACAAGGTGTCATTGTGAGGAACAAGAAGCGACTTGTTGCAAAAGGATATAACCAGGAAGAAGGCATCGATTTTGGTGAAACCTATGCGCCAGTAGCTAGATTGAAAGCAGTTAGATTGCTACTAGCATATGCTTGCTTGAAGGGGGTTCAGATTACATCAAATGGATGTCAAAAGTGCTTTCTTGAACGGGTTCATTGATGAAGAGGTCTATGTGAGCCAACCCCCTGAATTTGAATATCATAACAATCCAGATTACGTTTTCAAGCTCAAGAAGGCCTTGTATGGGTTAAATCAAGCACCTCAACAGTGGTATGAGAGGTTGAGTAACTTCTTGCTTTCTCAAGGCTATGAGAGAGGGAAAACAAATAAGACCTTGTTTATTAAGAATTCATGCAATGATATAATACTTGTTCAAGTTTATGTGGATGACATTATTTTTGGTTCAACTAATGAAAGTTTATGTGAGCAGTTTGTTGCTACTATGCAAGGAGA
>Ga0209700_101803_pt1 | contig 44513 bp, 15 predicted proteins | sample SiratroredBW_FD_187528 | JGI IMG/M metagenome (GOLD analysis project Ga0209700, IMG submission 187528) | Root nodule microbial communities of legume samples collected from California, USA - Siratro red BW (SPAdes) (version 2) | ecosystem: Host-associated > Plants > Roots > Nodule | place: USA... | reverse complement strand
ATATATATATATATATATATTTATATATATATATATATATATATATATATATATATATATATATATAACTCCATTGCCATACAAACACTAGCATCCCCACTTCCCCACCTTCATGAACTCTAGGCATATACCCATAGATGTGAAAAGAATAAAACCCCCAAGAAAGGAAAGCAGCAAACATTCCAATCGGCAGGAAAACAATCTTCTGCTTCAAACCTGAGACATATGGCGATCTGAAAAATAAAAAATCTCCAAAATTGAGAAATAATCCCAAATTCTAAATTTTACGCTTAGTCTTAATTTGGTTTCTGTTAGAAGGTCTATCCTAAAGAGAGGATAATATTGAGTCTTTGATCATACATCTTTAAAAATATAATCAACTTATGATATAATCTAACACAGTTAGAGTATAAATATTATCTTATTAAGTCAATCGTTTAGGTTAAGTTATTCTTAAAAATTATTTTTAAAAATATATTAAAATTTATTATAATTAAATTTGTTAAGTTTATCATATCGAACAATTATATTTACCATATAAAATTAAAAAAATATTTGTTCTCATATTCTTTAACTGTTATGTCTTGTTCTTACACAGTTCTTCAAGGATCTTCTGAGCCTAACTTAATGTAATTCGGATGGTTATCATCCCGATAACCAGCGCTGTCTTCGTAATGCTTCGTTCTTGATGACTTGGTCTCCTGCGAGGTGGAAGGTGCCAAGGGCCGACAACAATTCGACCGTGCTCTGCGGGGAGGGGGTACCTACGATGACACTCCGACGTTCAAGTAAGTGTTCGGTTATCGGTGTATGTTAATCAATATATGACTATCCTCTCCTTTCTGGCTGACTTACCCACGTATTTATAGTGTTTACCTTTGACTTCTTATTTACGTTATGTCAGCTTTTGCAGACTGCTGTGACAGAGGTTTCTTGCACGTTTCAACTTCCTAATCCTTGATTTGAGGCGGTGAGTGGTCGTCCCTGGTTGTGTACCTCACTCTGGAATATCGCAGTATTTTGTTAAGGCGAGAGGATACCGCCCCAAGACATATAAGCGACTTTTTTGGGACGACTAGGACCATGGGATATCGCCCTAATGCGCTTAGGTGGTCACCGTTGAACACATAACTAATATACTTTCATTACAAACGTATTTTTTCTTTAAAAAGAATGTGAAAGAAAATACTTTTTCAATCATGTCAATTTTTATTTGTGAAAATGTGTTGATTTTTTATCTGTGAAACATAATGTGGGAAAGATTATTTATGTTCGTAATCACGTTAATAAGTTTGTTTTTTTATTATACTTATCACTCTAATATTAAATGTTTAAAATTAACGTGCCCATACAGGATTTACTCATATAACTGGCCGCTTGGTAAATGGGAAGAGGAAACCAGAAACTCATTTTGCTTTTTGTTCTTTGGGCAAGTAGAAGTTGGTTTCTTGATGTAACTCGTGAGAACCAAACTGGAAAAGTGGAAAAGAAAATAAAATAAAATAAAAATCCTTGGGAAGTCAACATTTCTTTGCTGACAAATATGCTCGTTGGTGTTATCACGTTACACGGAGATCTTATACCGAACACCTAAGTCTTATTTTACTACACTGATTTTATCACGATACATAATCCTATTCCCAACATCAAGGTCATATTTCATACATTAATATTATTGTACACTCGTTTAAGGTATGTTTGATACTATGTACAGAAAAGTAAGAAAATAAATAATAAATGAAAGTAAATAACAAATAAAAATATTTTATTTAAAAAAATAAAATAATAATATTATAATAAACAATAAATTGAATTGGAAAAGCAACTAATAATCATTTATGCTTGATACTTAATAACACTAATAGTCATTTATGTATTATTCATAATTTTCTTCACACAACCACTAAAAATTTTTGAAAAAAATAATATTTTGATACCTAATAAATTTTTTATACTTAGTATTTATTTTTATTTTTTATGAATATTAATATTATATTTTTAATGATCATATTAAACTTAAAAGTAGATTGTCAATTGATTAATCAAGTATCAAAACACTGCTTCTAAAGAAAATGAATGAAGCATTAATTAAAAGATATATATATATATATATATATATATATATATATATATATATTATTGTATTTTCAACTAGATGAAGGTATTCTTTGTAACATATTCATTTTTAATTGTCTTAACTAAAATATTGTCATTAGAAATTCTTAGTTACATTCCTAATGTACTATGTAAATAATGATACTTTCTAAAAGACTCACATTTATATAAATTATGTCTTATTAAAGATTAATACATATTACTTGACCAAGATAATTTATGTACTTATTTTAAGGATAAAACTTTTTCACTTTTTCACCACTTAATATTTTAATTTATGTGTTCAAATTATTAATGAAATTAAGATGTTTCATTTATTTAACGAGCTATGTTTAATACTGTTACCTAAAATATGATTTCATTCCATAGATTCTATACACACAACATATATCTATATACACACAATATATATCTATAAAAGATTACATATCATAAAGATATATATATATATATATATATATATATATATATATATATATATATATATTATATATTTTATTTTTTTTATATATATATTATTTATATTTATATATATATATATATATATATACACACAATATATATATATAAAAAAATATATATTATAAATATATATATATATATATATATATATATATATATATATATATATAAATGCATTATATGTTTAATCTTTTTCATATAGGTATCATCATTACTTATATATTTCAACATATATGTATAATTAATCATATAATACATTAATATAGTAGTGCAATATCACTTGACTAAGCTCTTCTCACTTATGTAATTTTACTCCCTATAATTAGGAGTAAATTTCTCCCTGAAGTGATCCTTGCTGCTTGAGCGAGATGCTCCATAAGAGAATAATTTCATTTTATACTCTTTTAGTTTCAAGCATTTAACTCGTTAAACTTCATTTGCTTGGTTTCATTGTTTGAACAATATGTACTTAAATTTTTTAAACAAGTATCAAAAGCACTTACCACCTATTGATGTTTGAATGTCCTCGACATAATATAAACTTTTAAAGTTATTCTGACCACAAGTAAGAAGTATTAAAAAAGTTAAATTTAATATATTCTATATGTATTGTCTTTTTTATAAAATAAGAGATATTATTATAACTTAACATACAACATTATACTTATATTATTAAATAATTATTATATTCTAGTATTCTAAAATTCTAGTTATAATAATTGGATGAATATTATGGTAATTAATTATATTTTGAAAACAATAATGATAATAATATCATTTTTATTCTTTTATTAAATTTCATATATATATATATATATATATATATATATATATAAATGACGATAAAAGAATTAAAAATAAATAATGATAATGATAACGAAAAAAAAAATATAAGCTTGCGCTATAATGCTAGAGGGCTTCCGTGCTTATCCTTGTCTATAGTTATAAATTTCAAAAGAAGAAGCTAAAATTAAGTTACAATCGAAAACAAGTTACAAATGAAATTAAAATCCAACCAAAAGTAATCATGGGCAAATTGACCTATAAATAAGGCTTCATACACCACCACTTGAAGAAACACAACAGAAACATTGAAACTAGAGTGCAATAGAAATTTATTTGAGAAAAGCAAGTGATAAAATTTTGTGAGACACTATATCAAGTTTCTTTTTATTTTCTAAATATATAAGTAAAAAGAATGAGATATTTATTATTTTTTCTTATTTATTTATTTTATAATTATAACATTTGGTAGGATGTCTCTAATCATATACTAACTATCATCGTTTGATGGAATATTTCTGATTTCATCTTTTTTAATTATTTCATGGTATTTAATTAACAATGATATATTATTAATTATTTTCTATATTAATTATACATATTTTTAATTTAAATTAAAATATAAATGTTTAGCTAGTTAATAAATACATTATAAGAAAAAACATATTTACCTATAACAAAATTAGTATGTAATTTAAAATTATCTAAAGACTTTATGTAGGGCGTAGATAAATTATATACAGATATTACATACAAAATTTTATGACACTAATTTTTTCATAAGTGATTACATATTAATTTTACTTACGGATTAAATTTGTATATAAGTAAAAAACATATATTTTTTAAATTATTTACTTGTTAGAATTATGATTACTAATTTTATTATTAATAAAAATTAAAATATTATTCTCAAAGTGTTAACAGAAGGATTTGAGTCTAAATTAGAATTACAAATCCATATGTAAAATCTGTAAGTAATGTCAAATTTATCTATAGATTAGAATTCATATGTAATTACTTACAAATTTTTTCATATATAAAATATGTAGATAAAATTCATATGTAATAATTTTGTATGTAAAATCGGTATATAAAAAATCTGTATATAAAATTTATAGGTAATGCTAGGGAGGGGGTGTGGGTGCATGTGTGAGTGTGTGTGAGAGAGGGGTGTGTGTGTGCGTGTGAGTGTGAGTATGGGTGTGGGAGTGAGAAGGTGGGCGCATATGTGTGTGTAGGGGGCATGTGTGTGTGTGTGAGCAAAGTTGTTCATATTGAATCACTAAATATCAAAAAATATGAAGAGTTGTTTGCATACAAACCCTTATTTATAATCCTATTATTTATAAACCTATTTATGGTTGAATTATATTTAAAATTTACTCCTTTAAATGATATCAGAGTTATTCTAAAATTTATCATAAAATTATTCTTTACTAAATATAAAAAAAACATGAGTTGCTTTTTTAACTAAGTTCTTTATATAATAAAAATAATGGTATAAAAGATTAGTAATAGCTTATATTTTCTTATTATAATTTTTATTAATAACAATATCATTCATACAAACAAGAAAAACAGTGTCATTCTTATTTATATATATATATATATATATATATATATATATATATATATATATATATATATATATATATATATATATATATATATTCTCGAAAAAAGATACATGGTGGAAAATGTTTTTATTTTAGTTTCGCTTATAAGAAAGTGAATATGTTATTTTCTACTTTCTGTTTTTTAATTTAATTAAATTGAAATTCAAAAATATTTCTAACAATATCAAAAGTTAAACAAACTTATTTTAAATCACACTCAAAAATAGTTTCATAATCATTATACTCCCATAAAGTACATTTTTAGATTATCAAATCAGAACGGCCTTAAGCTACCACACTCGTCTTTTATCAATACAAATCTTTAAATGTTTTTAATCTAATGTTATTTACAAAGAAAAAAAAAAAACTCTTAACATTGCAAAAGTTTGAAATCTATCTTACAAGAAATTCGCATGAATTTTTAATTAGGTTTTACCTTATATTAAATAAACAATGAAAATAAAAAATATCTTTAATTATTCTTTCATTATTTGTATTCAAAATTTAAAATATATAATATTTTATTTTCATTTTATAAACATTCATAGACCATAAAATCACCCTTCCATATGGTAGAGTTGAAATAGTAGCCAGTTTCAAGGGAATCTTAGCCCAATATAAAATGAACAGAAACTTGTAGAAACTAACACCTAGAAAATATAAACTATGGGATTTGAGAAACACAAGAACAGGCAAGCTAACTAATTGAAACACGCAACATTAAAATAAATGGTAGCAGTAAATTTAAATTCATTAAAACAACAGAATATTTCATTTTGATTCTTTGCTCCAAAATTCTTTATCCCTTTCTTGTTTGCTTTGTGGCTAACTTCTAGCTGTCAAGAAAGGAATCACAAACCCACTTTGGTTGCCACATTTAAAAACCAAATGCTACTTTTTTATTATATTCATTAATCAAACTTCCAAGTTCCAAGCTACTATCATAAACTACCCGCAGGTGTATTACACATCCCTCCACTGTTTTAATTCAAAATATCTTCTCAAAACTACACAAATTTTCATACTATATTATTAGTGCCAATGCAACTTGGTCATGTTCCCTCCTCTTGTAAAAAAAAAAATTACTTATTGTATTCCATATTTATATTCATGTTTTAAGTTATTAAAAGTTCTAATTTATTTTCTTAATTTTAAAATTAGTATTACTTATATCCTTTCCGTCAATTCACACAAATATCTTGTCAAATCATCTGAAAAAAATACATTAATTTATGTTGATTTAAAAAAAATACATTAATTTACGTTGATTTAAAAATCCAAAAATAATATAAATTTTTTTGACCTCATTAGCATCTTTTTATTTTTTATTTTTTTAATAATATTTTTAATTTTTTATTTCTTTCAATAACACTCTTTATTCTTTAATTCTTGAAATAGAACTCTTTTATTTTTTGTAATAACACTATTTTTCTATAATAGTTATTAAAAATTGTGATTATTAGTTTATTAAAATTAAGATTAAAAAATATAAAAATAATTAAATTGAATTAAAAAATAATACAAAGAAAATAAAATAAAATATTTATAGCTTTTTGACTAATTAATTATAATAGGAAAAATGACAAATTATTTTATTTTATATTTTATAATAAATTTAAATTTGGCATAATAAATTATATTAAAATAAATTATAATAATTTGTGATTGTATTTTTATATTGAAATTTATATTAGAAGAAAAAATTATAATAAATTATAAAATTGTTATTTGAATTAAAATTTTTATATTTAGTTTGTTAAAAGAAAATCTAAATAATTAATGACAAAAATCAAATAAAATTTTGATAAAGATAAAATTTGATTTTTAATAAAGATAAATTTTGATTTTTGATAAAGATAAAATTTGGTTTTGATAGAGATAAAATTTGATATTTTATTAAAAATATCATTTGATTTTTTATAAAGATAAAATTTGTTTTTCGATGAAGATAAAATTTGATTTTCGATAAAGATGTAATTGATTTTTTTATAAAGATAAAATTTAAGTTCTGATAAAAATAAAATTTATATTTTATTTCACACAATGTATTTTGTGTACCATTAACTAAATTATTTAGTAAATATATAATTGTCATTTATTTTCCTCTTTATGTTCAACGTGTAGTGTATCATTTCAATAATTAACAATTTTTAAGTAATAAACATAACATTTAAAAAGCAATTCATAAATAAATTAAATTTTATTTATAATTTTTAAACCATTTAATTAATATTTATTTACAAAAATACTTCAACAATTTTATTTTATTTTTTCTATTACTTATTTACATATATTTTTAACAAATGAAAAACACAAATTTTAATTCAAATAACAATTTTATAATTTATTATAACTTTTCTTCCAATATCAATTTTAATACAAAAATACAACCAGTAAACTATTATAATAAAATACAATCACAAAATCCTAAAAAGGAAAAAATAAAACAAAAATAGTAATTATAATTAATATACGGACTCTACAAAAAAAATAGTGTTATTTTACCGTAAAAAAAAAGAAAAAAAAGTGTTATTTTAAGAATTAAAGAATAAAGAAGTCTATGAAAAGAAATAAAAAATAAAGAGGTGTAGTGATGTTAAAAAACTCAACAAAAAGAGTGTTATTTCAATGTAAAAAAGAAATAAATAATAATAAAAAAGTGCTATTTCAAAAATTAAAAAATACTATTGGAGGAAATAAAAAATAAAAAATACTATTAAAATAAAAAATCGTAATATAAAGAGCAAATTAAATATATTATTTATATAAATATAAGGGTTAAGGAAGTAATAAAGCCTTTATTTTTTAATGGGAAAAAAATATAATTCTCCCTCCTACTTTTTTATTAGATTTAACAAATATAACATTTTAGAATATAATACTATAAAATATGAACACGGATGGATTTGGGAATTTTGAATCTTATGTATGTACTTACACGATTTTAAATACTTATTCATTAGAAATTACTTTTAAAGGAGTAAAAGACAAAAGAATTGATAAATATTAACTTTAATGACTTTAATACTACTTTTTCAGTCTTTATATATGGTTTATGTAACATGTTTATAGTCTTACTTAAAGTAAACTTTAAAGATAAAACAAAAATTATATTTTTTTATTTTAAAAATAAAATAAAATCATAAAAAAAATAGTTAGATGTATTCTTAATATTTCTATTGGTAAGAATTTAAACTATTTTGTTCTTCACTAAAGTTTTTTGTTGGGATTCATTTGTAACCCTAAAAAAATATTCTTCATCACATATGAAACTAATGCAAATATTTGAATACATAATTAATTATATAATTTAATAAGTGTTTGATGCGTATGTTTATATAATTTATTTAATTTGGTTCTATGTCATTAAAAAAAATAGGGTCCATACATTTTTAAATTAGCAACACTATGTTTCCTGTTGTCATATTGTTTGAGACCATTTATACCAATGATGAAAGAGACTAATTTTATTTTAACTTAAAATTGACGAACTTAATTAATAATATAAAAAAGTTGAACAAGTTATATAAATATAAAGACTAAATAAATAATTTATAAAAAAAAAAGAAGAAGATGTTCTGTTGGTAAGATCCTCCTCCTCGCCTTTCATTCCAGTAGCCATGACAGTGGAACTAATTTTTTTTTTTCCCTTTTGGAATAAGGTAAAATGTATTCTTATAAAAATATTTTACCATGGTACATATAGAAGTATTATATTATATATAATAAAAATTTTCTTATAAATATTTAATGTAGGTAAAGTATACTCGTTTTACAAAATTATATTACATTAGCGGAAACCATATTCTTAAAAGTATCATACCTAGAAACATTACTATTAAGTTTATTTAATTATATACAATTCTTTCTTAAAAATATTTTATAAAAATAAAAATCTCGTGTGTATTGGACATGTAAATAATAATTGTCATTCTCTGCTAAACTACTCTTCTTAAGAAATTACTGTTATTGTTGTATAAACGAATAGGTTCTTTCTATGTCAATAATAAATAAAGTCAACTTGTTGTCTATTAAGATTGGATTTAACCTTCTATTACGTGTGATGATTCAGTAAAATGTCGCGTAGAATTCCTATAACACCTCAAAAATTCACCGTCGTATAAAATATAATCTTATTAATTCACATATTATATTATATTATATTATATTATATTATATATATATATATATATATATATATATATATATATATTTATAAAAGAAAGAAATATAATAAAAAATATTTATTTTTTTTCAAATATTGCTTCGACATTTGTATGCGTAGTTTATAATATAAGCAAACCATGCAAGTATAAAATATCAAAATCAAATTTTAACATATATTATATATAATATATATTATATATTATATATAATATATATTATATATTATATATAATATAAGTAAAGTTGATTAGAAATTTATAATTAATTATTTTTATTTCAATCAAATATATAATCATACAAAATTTAAATACCAATCACAACAATTTAACTTCATTTCAATACCAATATAGAGGCATTATATAGATTACACATCGATTTATTACTAATCACAATAATTCAATTTCATTTTCATACCAATATACAACAATCATATTATTGACCATATATAGATATGCATCACATGACATACATCAAATACATAAGTAACACATAGACATATTGTTTTTTAGAAGAGTTGTATTAAGTTGGCTACTATCAGAGACTAACATCTAATTCAATATCCAATACTTAGATTACCAACAAATCTAAGAGAAAGGATCAAGATAAGTTCAAACATCCAATATCGAGTGACTACTAGTTTCAGTGTGTACGAACTACCTCATCAACTTCTCACCACTTGATATTTTAGTCTACGTGACGTACATAATCAATGAAGCTAGAGGATCTATGTTAAAACATACATCTCAATACTTAAAACACAATCAAACAACAACTCATGCATTATCTCAAATGTATGACCTCAATTTTATACACATTTCATCATTCACATCAATACTTGTCATTCAAATCACAATATATCAACATTTAGAAACCTTTCCAACATAAAAAAATAACATAGAATATCACTTCCATACTCCACATCAAGTAGTTTATGAAGAGGATTTAAAATTATACTAACTAGGTCCTTAATAATAAAAGATCTTTCACATAAGTATCTAAATGTTAATAAGAACATTCATAAACATAAGTATTAAGTGTTAAATATTCAATACTTTGAAAATCTTTTAAGTAATTTTATTGCTTTAAAATTATCAAGTGTAAACAAAGTTGGTAATGAGTTCCAATATGAAGCTACTTTTCTTACACAGTGTACAATCCACATGTAAATTACAAAGCACATGAAAAAAAGATAGATTCATAGTCTAATTACATTCACAAGATACCTTACAATTTAAGTGATAATAGATGATAATAAACATGAGACATTTTTTTCAAAATATTTTTATCCATAATCATACATTTCAACATGTCCACAAAACACATAATCACACAATTTCATCAAATTATGTTTCTGCAAGAGAAATTAAACTTGGGACCACGTCCCCTTCACAACATCCAAATCTTCTAATCTAATGTATTATTGAAAGGTTAAAACTAACTTTCCTTACATGAAATGCTCATCCTCCAAACAAATTTTCAAAGCTAAACAGTGATATCACTCCAAATTCTAAGGTCCTATAATAAGTTATCCAAACATCACCAAATTTAACTTTAGTATGTTATTAATTAAATTGAGGATTGTCCCCACCAAGATTGGTGACAAATCATAAGAAAAAGAAAATAGAGAACATCTTTATAGTAAACAAAAACTCACTCTGGTTGAAATTTTGATAAAATAAAACTGTTATTGACTTCTTAGTTATTGGGATGATCAAATTATGAAATAAATGATGTATTAAGGGATAAAAGTTAGAAAAAAATGGGAAATTTTGAGAAATATAGTTACAATAACTATGGCAAAGATTAATTGTTAGAGGTTAAGAATATTATTTATTATATATAGATTTTGGATTTGTTTAATTAGTCTTATTTTAATTATGATTATTTTTTATTTTACTTATGTCTTTTAACACTTTGCTTTAAAAATAATTATTTTTTATTATTTATCTTTAAATTTATCATAATATTTAATACAAATATATAACTAATTAACTTCAAGTTTTAATATATATATATATATATATATATATATATATATATATATATATATATATATATATATTCTTTATCATTTTGTAACATCTTAACAATGTATACTCGAGGTCTATTTTATATCATGTATCTATTATTTGAGAGATAAGAGGAAAAATAAAAGTGTGTTAATTTTAAGGAAGAAAAAAAAGTATGATAGAGACGAAGGTGATTTAGTCCTTGTAGAGTGATTGTGTTAACACAATTCAAAATTCTATTATACTTAGAAAACTAATAGTGGTGGTCGAGGATAACACATTATAGGACTTAGTTTTATTTATTTAGATATTTTGAAAGGATTTGAAACTAATAATGGTTAATCCTCTCACATGCATTATGTCTTCCACTTTCCCTTTTATCTCCTTAAACCATTTAAAGGTACTGAACCCTCAAACCCGCTTTCTAACTCCAACTCTAAACTCCACTTCGCTCCTACCATAAATGTTACACCTAACACTCTGACTCCACCACTCGCAAGAGTCACTCAAAAAATGTCACTTCAACACTCTCTAAATGCTTTATAACCCCAAAGCCTTAAGCCCCGCCCCTCTACACTTATCTAGCACGTCCCACACATAAGCAACCCCAACCCTAGCCTAATGTTACAACCCGCACCCACACACCTGGCCTAAAAATCTAGTCATCTCACATTGAGGACAAAGTGTTTGCTCGAGCCAAAGTCAATGTTACCCATTCGTCAGCACAAACAACCATTAGATGTAGGATTTTATTATGTTATTGATTATGACCCATTGATTGTTACTTTACATATTTTTCTTTAATAGTGTGAGGCTCACTTTGAGGTCAAATATTTTCTATTTGTATGATTATGTCAAAGTTAAAACAAGAAAATTATTATTTTAGTTTACCCTAATATCTTCTTAGTATAACTGCAACGAAAATTTAACATATTCAATAAATTGAAAAGAAATATCGTGAAATGTCGCATAAAGAATAACCAATCACAAATTTCAAATTGATCTTTAAAGCACAAAATCTTGATTTAGATGTTTTCCCAAACACTTTGTAAGAACCTTAATAAATTACAATGTTAAGAACAATTAACATGTTTCTAAAACGAAAAACTACACCAACAAGTAGAACATATAAAATAAGTAATTAACAACAAATATTAATCATTATAAGAAAAATAAACATATCATTGAATAAATTATTGTCATGTAAAAGAAATAGAAAGAAACAAATATACTACTTCTTATTATAAATAGGTCTCATATGTAATTATACACATATGTAATTTTACCTATAAAATAAGGTTATAATTTAATTAAATATTTCCTAAACAAAAACTAGTAAGTAATCCTAAAACTAGTCATAACGAATAGTATACCATGAGTTAATATGAGTAATTGTTGTGAGATTTATGAAAATAAAGATAACATAACTTACTAGAGATATTATAAGAATAATATATAATGAGTTAATATAAGTAAATGAGTTAATACAAGTAATTGTTGTGAGATTTATGAAAATAAAGGTAACATAACTTACTAAAAATATTATAACTCATCCGTCATGAAATGTTAAGAGTGTTGAACCTTATCTTTTAAAAGTCATAGTATTATTTTGTGTATTTGCACTTCAATATAGGCAAGGAAATGTAACCCTTATTATAGCATACAACTATTCGATATACACTAAAGTCATCTATGAACATGTGTGAGAGCTTATTCTTTTCATTGTTATTAAGAAAAGAAACAAAAAATATAAAAAAAAAGTGATAATAAATATCATATAAAAGAGGGGATAATAAAAAATAAATTAATATATATATATGGATATAGATAATCTAACTATGAATTAATTTAAATTCTTGTACATGTATTATTAATTACTCCTCACTGAATTTATAACTTGAAATAAATGATAGAATTAATTTTCTTATTAAATTAATATATATATATATATATATATATATATATATATATATATATATATATATATATATATCATATAATATAGGTTGTCCAAAATATAATAAACCTATAAGATGAGATTTGAAACATATTATTTAATAAAATTAATATAAATAAATAAGTAAAATAATATATAAAAAATATAATTTTTCATTCCCTTACTCTTACTTAAATAGTTGGTAAGATAAATAAAAGGAGTTTAACATAAGACTCAACTTTATACTTTTTCGTAGTTCCAAATGATTTCTCATTAGATGATCTCATTAGTCCACCCGTGTAAAAGGATTTGGTTGATACTTAGACGATAATAACCATTTTATCATTATTGCACTTAGTAATCTATATCTTCTACATTTTTTAAATTGATTTTGATCAAACTTAACTCGTCTTCAAATAAAATTTGGTAATATGCACTTAAGATTAAACATTCATCAAATATGTTTAAAACATCTTGAAAACCATGAACATTAAGCTAAAATGTGTAGGTACATGCTTATTTTAAAATTCCAAACCAATAGTAACCATAAGAAAAGTCATTCAATACATTGGAAAAGATTTTCATGACATATCTCATGAAAAATAACCAATTACACAAATTTGAAATTGATATTTTGAGCATAAAATCTTGATTGAGGTGTTTTCTCACACACTTTGTGAGGACCTTGATAAATTACTATGTTAAAAGCAATTGACATATTTCTAATAGAAAAAACTACACCCACTACCACTAGTAGAACACCTAAAATACTTAATTAAGAACAAATATTAATCATTATTAAAAAATAAACATAACATATAATAGATTATTATTATTATGTAAAAGAAATAGAAAAAGGAGGAACAAATACACTACTCCTTAATATAAATAAGTCTCACGTGTAATTGTACATATATGTTTTTTTACTTACAAATAAGGTTATAATTTAATTACATATCTCCTAAAACAAATTATTAGAAAACCCTAAAACTAGTCATAAGCCATAGTATCCAATTATCCAATGAATTAATGAGTAATTATTGAGATTTATGGATGTAAAGGTGACATAACTTCTTAGAAATATTATAACTCATCCCTCAATAAACTTTATCCTTCAAAAGTCTTTAAAAGTTATATTATTATTCTGTTTATCTGCACTTCACTACAGGTTAGGTGTCGTATATTATAACATAAAACTATTCTATATACGCTAAAGTTATTTATGTATACGTGAGAGCTTATTCTTTTCATTGTTATTAAGAGAAGAAACAAGAAATATGAAAAAAGTGAGAAGAAATATCATATAAAGAATTTAGATAATCCAAAAATAAATTAATGTATATATAGATATAGATAATCTAAGTATAAATTAATTAAAATTCTTGTAAATATACCATTAATTACTCTTTCCTTGATCTATAACTTGGAATAAATTATAAAATTAATTTCCTTATTTTAATATTAAATATATATATATATATATATATATATATATATATATATTAGATATATGAATATTAATAATTAAAATTTATTTATTATATTCACATTCATCTAATAATATTTGAAACCATCATGATAAACAATTATAACCATAAGAATATACAATAAACCGATAAGATGAGATTTGAAACATCTTATTTAATAATTACCTTAATAGAAAATAAATAAGTAAGATAATATATAAAAAAATATAATTTTTTCATTCCCCTTACTCCTACTTAAATAGTTGGTAAAATAAAAAATAAATAGTATATGTTTCAAAACTTATCTTTTCAGAATTTTATTCTCTATAACATAATATAGAAGTATATGGGGAAAGTTGTTATTAGTGGAATACAACCATAAGGTGAATATCAAAGTAAACCGATGAAATTCTTGGTCAAGTAGTTAGATGAGACATTCCGTACTTTAGATTCAAGTTATCTTTTTTTTTTTTTTTTTTTTTGTTAGTGAATCATTGTTTATTGGTGTAGGGTTTAATACATTGAATTGTCATAGATCTTGTTTGAAAGTTTAGGAAGTATATGGAGAATATTTTTCTATTGGACAAGCTACCACAAACTAAGGGGAGTTAATTGTCATAACTATTTCACCATTTGAATATAGTTGTTGAGTAAAATTATTGGACGATATTTTATTTTTTGCAACAAAATTGATATTCTGAGAGTATTTAATATGTAATATAGATATTGTAAGAATAATTTGTATGATGTTATGAAATGTTTATTTTTAACTAATAGCATTCAAGTTATAAAGTATTCTAACATCCATTTTTTTTAAATAATTCTATTATTTATTTTCTCTTTAATTTAAATATAAGCTTAATATAATATTACATTTTAACTCTTATAATTAAATTCATATTTTAAAAATATGTATTCTGTCTATATGAAGTCTAAATATCATAAAAAAATATAGTAGTTTCAAATAAGCATTATGATAAAATAAAATGAAAATAATAATAATAAGAAGAAGAAACAAATTTAAAAAATTAATTAAAAAAATTAATTATTAAAAATATCTAGTTAAAACAATATTTGAATAAGAAGAAATAAGATAAAAGGGGATAAGGTTTCATTTAATATATGTAATCTTAGCATAAAAATAAAATAAAATAAGTTGGCTTGTAAATAAGGTTAAAGAGAAGGCTAGAAAAAAAAAAAAATGAAGGAGAGATAACATACGTGAGAGGATAAGAATGAAGTAAGGGATTTTAGAAATCTAATGTTGGTATTAGAGTTAAAGTTATAAGTTCTATTTTAAATAAGTAATTGTTGAGAGTGATTGTTATAGGTATTTTTAATTTTTTCCATAATAAATTATAATCCAATAATGATTTTGAATAACTAAATTCTTAAGTGAAAAGTGTTACATTTTATTACCTATTAATTTTTAGTATAATAGTAAATATTTGATCCAATAAGAAGATAAGGGAGATGATATTAAACTTTATTTTTTAAATCTTAATAACTTGTGCAGGTTTTGTTATCTTTTTATTTATTTTGAATCAAATATTGTTTTACTTTATTTATTTTTATGCAATTTATTATAGTAATACATTAATCTCTTTTTTTATTTTTTTATTAATTAATTTATTTATCTTATTTTTACAATTTAGTCTATTTTTGTCTTTTTTAATTTCTAATTATGTAATTTATTTTTTATTAATTTATATTTATGTCATTTTATTTATTTCAAAATTCGTGCTTATCTCTTTATTAATATGTGTTGGAGTCATTTAATTTATTTTCACTTACTTGTCCATAATCTCTACCCATTTATACTTTTATCATTTAATTTACATCGAGTTAGGTATTGATTCTATGTTTTATTCACCTTTTGTACTCTATTCATTTAGGTTTTTATAATTTATTTAATTTAGTTTCAATCATTTTATTATTTTATGTTCTTATTGTTTATTAATAATGTAATATATATTTGTAATTTATTTATACTTGTATTATTTTCTTTGTTTTCTTATTGCATACTATTTCACATTTAATTATTTGTTTAAAGTTCTTATTTTAATTATTATTTTATATTTTGTATTATTTTAAACTTTATCCTTTCCTAATCGTATATATATATATATATATATATATAAAATAAAGTAAAATTAAATATTTTTTATAATTTAATAAATCTGGATAAAAGAAAGTTACATATATGTTTTATTATTCTTTTGTACTTTTCTAAATATTTTTTATATTTATTTGGATTGTTTGTATAAATTATTAGTTAAGACAAAATATAATGTATTTTAATAGTTATTACATTATTTGATCCTTGAACATGTCAAAGGGTGTAAGTTGAATTAAGAGAAATGAGGTTATTTTCCAATAAATTGATATCATGTTATGCATTAGTGTATGTGTTTGAGTAGTCATAATTTGGCATATCAGAGGATGCAAGGCATGTAACATGATGGGGTTTAAGGAAGTATTGTTCAAGTAGGTAGATATTTAGATAATTCAAAATAACATCTTAGATTACAATATTAGGCAAAACTTGAGACTATCTAATACATACTCAATCTCGTCTAAAGTTAGGTATTAAGTATATATATATATATATATATATATATATATATATATATATATATATATATATTTGTGAGATGAAATATAACTGATATTTTTGAGAAAAATTATTATAATTGTATCAATATTTTTAACGAAAAATACTTAACTACCTAATCACTTATTCAATTAACTTTTGGTTTCGGTTTCTATAGTGGATATGGATCCCAATATTTGATAGAGTGAGATTGAGTTTTATAATAGTAGGTCAAATCTTGGGTCCTTATTGTCTCTTAAGTTTATTAAAATTGATATTTAAATTTTATAAAGACTTTACTCTTCGTTTACGTGCCTTTCTTTCATGTGTACATGTGGTATAAGTAGAGGATGAATATGTTGGATAAAAATTGTTTGGAGAATTTTGAGGAGATTTTATCTAAAATATTAATTTATGAACAACTTAGTTTTAATATTTTTAAGAGATATTAAATATGTAAATAATCTTATATTTTGACATAAAACTTTTATTATTATACATGTATCTACCAGATTATGTTATAATTAATGTTTTTATAAGAAAATTTTCTAGAACACAACAAATTTTTATCTTAGATGGCCAGTCATCATAACACTTAATGTCACTTAATCACCAATATGGATGATCAAGCAACAAAACAAGTCCCACAAGCATTTGAACCTGAAGGAGAGAAGTCAATGTTATTCCAGGAATGAAACTTAAGTAATTAGAGGTATTGATATGTAAAATTAATGTGTGAAGTTTTGAAATATGTGAGATCATGAATGATGTTCTGACATTGAAAAACTAATATGCTCACTCAAATATTGATAAGATGACTTGCTCGATGTTTGAAGTTTATTGAATTTTTTAAAAAGTAATAATTAATCATTTGAGTGTGAACATATTGAGATATTATATATATATATATATATATATATATATGACGTGACATAATGGATATTTTTATGATGTTAGTTTTTTTAATTGGTTAAAATTTAATTATTATATTATTTTTTGTTATTTTACAAATTAATGTGTATATTAATTTTAAAGTTAATATATCTGTTAAATACATATTTATTTATATGACTTGTTTATTTTTATGTTTTTTATTTAAATTTGAGATATTACTTAAGATAGTTAAAAGAATTTGAATCCATCATCAAATTAAATTTAAGGGAGTAGACATTTTGGATAGCTAAAACAAACAAATGAAATGTAGAGAGTAGAAACGAATCACTTGATGATTTGGAAGATAATCAAATAGATAAAAAATATAATAATTTTACATATATTAAAAGATGTATTAAAAGGTAAAATGTGTAAAAAGAATTATATTAGGATATAAGCATATATTATTATTATGGCTAAAATAAATATGGGGCAGGCTGCGGAAGAACACTGAACAGAAAAGCTTCGGCAGAGGTACAATTCACGCGTTGTGCGGTGCACGTGAGGGGTCGTTCATTCGAAGCACCGTTACTCTTTAAGGACTCGCCTTCTTCCTCTCAATCAACCCAATTTCTCAAGGTCTGCACTCTTCCTTCTTCAACCATCACCTTCTCCATTTTCCTCACTGCATTTCCAGCCCCAATTTCCTCTTCAAACTTCGCACCACTGATCCGTGCACCTCACGCTCCCTATCCACCATGGTTCCTCCTGTTTCCTCCTCCGAGCGCGTGGACTTGGCCAGGCTCTGCGCCTCCAAGGACTGGTCCAAGGCCATTCGAATCCTCGATTCCCTCATTTCTCACTCCGCCGCAGTCCAAGACCTATGGTTCCTGTTTCGATTCCCTTTTTATCTCATTCATTCATCATTTTTCTCAATGCTCGCTTTGCATGTATATATGTCTGTTTCTGACGCCCGATCTTGTTCCGATTCTCGCTTTCAGCAACCGGGCCTTCTGTTACGGCAAACTGGAGCTTCACAAGCACGTGATTAAGGATTGCGATAGAGCGCTTCAGCTTGACCCTACGCTTCTTCAGGCTTACATTCTCAAAGGTTCTCTTATCTTCCTCTCAAACTTGATCCCTCTCTCTATCTCGTTTTTTCCACTTCGTCTGTTTTTTTATTTAATTAAATTTATGCTCTTCTTACCTATCCTAATTGCCTCATATTTGGAATTGGTATTCGAACTAGTTAGGTTTGAGTAAAACGTTACCTGTTAGATAACTTTTCCTTGTGTATTTCGACGTGGAATTTTACTGTGCCGCTTTTTTGACTTTTTCTGACTAGTTCCCCCGGGCTTTTTTAGATATGCTATTTCTTGTGATTAATTAGATAGACGGATAGGGTGCTCTTTGTTGCACGTCATCTTTCAGTGTTATGCGCACAGAAGCGAAACTATACAGCTTCTGTGTAACTGAAGAAAATTTATTGGTGTATTACTGCATGTGGGTATTATTACTGAATTTTGTGGGTGTTGGCGCATTGCACAGAGCAACAATGTACAATTTCTGTGTAACTGAAGAAAATTGACGACATTTTGTGTGTATTGGACGTGTGTCCAAATAAACTGATTAGTCTAATAATTGGTTATACACTGAAATCGATGTAAGAAAGGATAATTTGTCTCCCGTGATGAATGGGGTTGGTTGTTGCATGATGATCATGTTGGAATTGTTTTATAGTGGATTTGGTCTGCTGTTTATAGATTAGCACCATGTCATTGTTTTAGTTCATGGTAAAGGTTTGAGTAAGATATTCTCATGCTCAAATATGTCTTATATATTTTTTAACTTAGGGCTATTTTATTCTATTATCTAGGTTCTGCACTGTCTGTGTTGGGAAGGAAAGAAAATGCTCTATTGGTGTGGGAGCAGGGCTATGAACTTGCTCTGCATCAGTCTGCTGACTTGAAACAGCTGCTAGAACTTGAAGAGCTTATAGCGACAGCAAAACAAGGAAACAATGCACTATGTGAAAGTGAAACACATAGGCCATCCATGCAGCAAACCATATCAGGTTCTCCGATTAATGGGAACTTGAGTGAAACTTTTAAGATCCAAGATGCGCTGGGCAATAAGACTGAATTATGCGACAATGCTACCAGTGATAAATCTGAGATATGCCAGAAGTCTGCTGATAGTTTGGATTTAAAAAGTGAATCACATGATGAAGATAGAGAGTCTAATAAATCTGACGGCATAGTGAATGGAAGCCCTGATGTTCTTGACACACTTAGTTACAATTCTGAATCATGTAATGACTCTAGCGACGCTTCAGAATCAAGTGAAAAAGTATCTACAAATAGTGGTGACTCGGTTAATGTCACTGAAATTTTTAGAAACCCAATTAGCAAGTTTATATTTTCTGATGAAAGAAAAGGTGAAGCAAAGAAAAATAAGAAGTTTTGTGTTGCTCGGATTTCAAATACAAATTCCATTAGTGTAGATTTTCGACTCTCAAGGGGTATAGCCGAGGTTTGTTTTCATACTTATAACTGAATAAAGCAAAATACGTAACATTTTCCGTGCTGTTGTATTTATTTGGTTACATGAAGCTTCAATATTACGGTTCTTTTACAGGTTAATGAAGGAAAATATGGTAATGCCATATCCATTTTTGACCAGGTGAAACTTTTTCCTTACTAGTGATTCTCTTGGTTTCATCTTTTCATGATTTTTCTATCTTTCTCTCTCTTTTTCTTTCCCATTATTAACATACTGTAGCCGTGCACACCTATCATTTATTCAGATACTGAAAAAGGACCCGGCTTATCCTGAGGCACTAATAGGAAGAGGTACTGCATATGCATTCCAGAGGGAACTTGATGCTGCTATAGTTGATTTTACAAAGGTACTGGAATAAACGCTGTCTAGCAGGTTTATATAGAGATATGATATTTCTTCGTTAAATAAGCAGTTCACATGTATTAGGCTATACAATTCAATCCATTGGCTGGTGAGGCATGGAAAAGGAGAGGTCAGGCCAGGGCAGCCTTGGGAGAGTTTGTTGAGGTGAGAATGCAACACTTTCTTTGAACTTAGTAGCTGGCTAACATGTTGAATCTGTCAAGGGTTGGGGCCTTGTGCATTGGGCAACCCTCTTGTTATATAATTTATGAAATTATCAGTTCTTAATACTATTTGAACATTACCATCTAAAGCTGTAGGCTTTTAGTTAATACTCAACACTTGATCATTTTGTTGCTAAAGATAAACTATGCGGTTATTTAGGATTCTGTGTTATTCAATATTTCAAGATTCAATGTTATTGAAGTCTCTATGTATGACCTATAAGATCTTATGTGATATTATATAAAGTCTCAGACATGAAAATATTGCAAATATTTTGTACTTTCCAGGTTGCATGAAAAAAATTATAGATGTTATTGTGTAGATATTACAATTCTGTACATTTCCATTCCTTGCACAAGTATGACCCTTTAAATGTGACAACTGCTGTTTCCGTCCTCTCATGATATCAGGCTATTGAAGACTTGACCAAGGCATTAGAATTTGAACCTGACACAGCAGATATTCTACATGAAAGAGGTAGCTTGTCTTAAACTAATTTTTTATTTGGATAAGTAATTTATGCAGGACTTGAATAATTAGCTATGCCTCTATGTTGCTCTCATGTAATATCTAGAAGTTCAGACAGAGAAATTGGATTAGTTTCTGTGGCATGACTGTTGTTTTAACCCGTAATAAATCTTGTGCAAGCATACGTTTACATTTCTTCAAAAGCATTTGAAGAGTTAACGACATTTGGAATTACAAGGTATATTTGCATTTCCATTACTGGATCCATGAGTACGTGGATAACATTATATTAACTAGGGATAGGAGAGATCAACAAATCCTGATTCGGTGCTTGACCAAAGAATCTGAAGTGGTGGACCCTGGGAAAAGAATGTTTATTTTCCACAAGAACTATACCAGTTTTGCTGAAGGAAACAGCATGACAGCCTGTAAACCTGTGTGTAACCCTATAGATCCAAGGCTAAAACTTTTATCAACACCTTGTAAGAAGGCTCATACCACCTGACCATATGTTGCCTAATTAGTCAATGTGCATAGAACCCAGCAGAAACACATTTGGTGGCTACTCACAGAGTTCCACTGTAAAGGGGACTCCAAGAAGAGGATTTTTGTTAAAAAATATGGGAATATGGCACAAGAAGCCTACATGCAAGGCAACTATGCAAGGTCAATTGTTGACCAAAGATCGACTACTACTGGGTATTACAATTTTCTGGGAGGAAATCTTGTAACTTGGAGAAGTAAAATTAAGAGTGTTGTACCTGTTTTGGTGCTGAAGCTGAACTTTTTGCTATGCCTAAAGGGGTGCGTAAATTACTTAGGCTTAAAATTGTTCTAGAAGACTTGAAGATTTAAGTGGGACAAATCGATGTAGCTTTAATATGAAAAAAATCAGCAATTGGCGTTCCACACAGCCTGGTTCAACATGATTGAACCAATAACATTGAAGTGGATAGGCATTTCATGAACGAAAACTTGAAAGTGGGTTAATATGTACTTCATATGTGCCCTCTCATGGTCAACTTGCAGCATTCTCACTAAAGGATTGAAGAGTCCTAAATAAAGTATAACATATACTATAGTTATTGAAATAAATTAAACAACAGTAGCATAATAGTAATAACAAAATTCAGATATAATACATGTTGTCTTTAAAAAATGTGTATTAATCTAGTATTTGTGTATGATATAAATTAGGGACAACTTGCAGTTTTCTCACTAATGGATTGAAAAGTCCTAAATAAAGTATAACATATAATATAGTTATCGAAAGAAATTTAATAACAGTAGTAAATAAAAAAATTCAGATATAATGCACCTTGTCTTTAAAAATTGTGTATTTATCTAGTATTTGTGTATGATATAAATTATGTCTATTGTTTAATGTTTAATAGACTTCACAGCACTGTCCATCCTGCTATCCCACTTTAGCGGTTTTAGGCTTGGTGCATCGTGTTGCTATCCGAGAATGAATACTTAACATAAAAGTAGGCTATAATTTAGAAAATTGCTAACAAATCAAGATATTATAACACAAAACTAGGGAGATATTTTGTTTCCAAAACTATTGTTGGAACTTCTGTATATATTCTACCTAATCGATTGATGAATTAATCTAATGAACCCTCAATTTTAGAGTAATTAATGCATGTTTACATAATCTTCAATGCAGGAATTGTTAATTTCAAATTTAAAGAGTTTGATGCAGCTGTTGAAGACCTTTCAGCTTGCGTGAAGCTAGATAAGGACAATACATCTGCCTACACATACTTGGTGGGCCTTAAGTGTTAATACTTGAATCCTCATTGATTTGACGTTGTTTTCTGGATCTCTTGTATGGAAGGTCTTTTCAATTCAGTCTTTCACTAAACAAATTGAATTAATAGGGTTTAGCATTATCTTCAATTGGTGAATATAAGAAAGCTGAGGAAGCTCATCTCAAGTCACTTCAACTTGACAAAAATTTCCTTGAAGCATGGGCTCATCTGACTCAGGTGTCTATTCAACAATACCCATACTGATAGTTTGATCATATTAAAGAAATGAATGTATACTTCAAATGTGTTTAGTTGTTGCTTGAATTCTGTATGTTCTCTGTAGTTATATCTGGCTTCACTACTTTTATCCATGTTATTTTTGTCTGCCTCTAATCCAATCTACTTATTCAACTTGGCTTGATGTATCCATTTCATATCAGATCAGTTCTTATCTACATTTTTTTAATTCAATTATAGGCTTATTTATCTGGTTGGCCACAATTTTTTTATAGCTTTTTTATATATAGGCTTAAAAGGTATTCTGTTAGATGATTTTGTATGCTACGTTGGTATGAAATATGACAGTTTTATCAAAGATCAGCAGTAATAGGCTACTAGCTTTGGTCTGAATATGTATTTGACAACTTTATCAAAGATCTGGCAGCCATAGGTAAATAGCTATTAAGTATGATGCTCTTTTCTTCCTAGCTACCAGTTATTGGCTTTAAGCTATTCTGTTGGATGATGTTAATTGTAGTGTTGTTCTGAATGTGTGGTTTTTGTGCAGTTCTATCAAGATTTAGCAATCCCAACCAAAGCTCTGGAATGTCTAAATAATATGCTACAAATTGATGGGAGGTAATTGTTGTGAATTAACTGTATTTACTCGTGTCAGCACTGTTTTCTATGGTTTTCCACTTGATATACTTTATGGCTATTCTCTTTACCTGAGGCTGCTTGCTTTAACATATTGGTGTTAGGTTTGCAAGAGCTTATCATTTGCGTGGCCTTCTATTCCATGCAATGGGTGAACACAGGTATTTCTGCTGCCTTACTTGCTTCTGATCAATTGAAGAAGTTGAATATTTATATAAAGAGGCTGTTTTTACTCTCTTGACTCTTTAGGATTTCATCCCTGAACGCTAGTATAAGATATAGCCGCACTCTGACTGTTAAGGACACATATTTGGATGGTAGAAATACTGCTTTTAGGAACTAAGGAGGGATCATGCAGGAACTTAGATTACTTCTTGTTTTTAATAACAGTTTTAATACTTGAAATGAGATCTTATAGGGAGGTTCATTTTCTATATTTTGTAAATTTAGGTTTGTATTTGAGAACAAGCACTTTGAGGAAGATTTGTGGTGATTTTGGTATTCCTAAAGTTGTAAACTGAAATCATATAATTGTATTATCCCTATTACTAAATTCTGATTCCCAAAATAGCTACTGCTATTATTGTCTGCAAATCTAGGATGCTTGAGTGATAAATTGTATATGAATTATTTGAAAATGGGTATACTGGTAAAAGTATACAAATTTGTTGAATTTGGATTTGAAATGGCACCTAAGGTCCATGTCAGTCGCTTTCAATGTTTCACACCAATTATTGGTGCTAGATGTTATAGTTTGGTACTCTGTTCTATTAATTGATTCGAATTTAAATTGGGTTTGGATGTGACAGGAAGGCTATCAAAGATTTGACAATGGGGTTGAGCATTGATGGCAGCAACGTTGAATGTCTGTATTTACGAGCTTCCTGCTACCATGCTGTTGGACAATTCAAAGAGGCGGTATGAAATTTTTAATTTAATTTTTGGGTGCATTGTTCGTTTGTCACACTACAACGTTTTTCAATGGTCTCAGGTCAAGGATTATGATGCTGCGTTGGATTTGGAACTGGACTCAATGGACAAGTTTGTGCTCCAGTGCCTTGCCTTTTATCAGGTTTGTTTTATTAATCGTCACTCATCTGTTTTTTGTTCTCCCTCTTAATCCTATTTTACTGAAAAAAAGGAACATAACTAATTTTCCTTCTATGCTATAAGATCTACTAACACGTCATAACAAACATTCATCTAGAGCAGGAGACATAACCACAAAAAACGGGAGCAGGAGAGATATTATAAGCCTAACATTATAAAAAATTCTAGTATGCATGTGGATTTCTGTTGGCATGTTTTGAAATAGGTCTGCTTTAGTTCCTTGTGTCACTTTGTTATATCAATGTTGAGGCATACTAGTAGAACTTGCCCATCCTTGATTCAGCTCCATATGGCGTTGGGGCTCTGGAAATTAACATGGTATTATTAAGTTTCATTCATTAATTAAGAACCTAGTTCTATGGTGTGCTTGAATGTTTATTTTTTCGTATTGCAGAAAGAGATTGCACTGTACACAGCCTCAAAATTTAATGGTGATTTTTGCTGGTTTGATATTGATGGGGATATTGATCCACTTTTCAAGGTAAATTTTATGAAAACAATTCTACTTTCCTTGGTATTCTAATCTTTCTTTTTTCAAAGGCGTCTTAATTGATTTACATGACTTTAGGATTTCCTCATTTGAATTAGTGATTATGGTCATGTGTGTAGAGTAGACCACTTACCTGAAAAACAGGAAGACTAGAAGAAAATATAAGTTTTTCCACAAGCATGCCTATTGGCATTTTAGTGTTGGTTTAAAAGGATGTATAGCTCCTAGAATTTGAGCTTAGGGCCCAACTCAATCTCAAAATCCTGTATCTAAGGACAGGACCATAGTTACACAATTTGCCATACACTATGGTATGGGTCCGGCGCGCGATCTTGTAAAGTATTGGTAGCCATGCATAGTCATTTTGTTTCGGTAAATAAATATTACCACGAATATATATTTTTTTCATTTGGTAAAAATTATAAATTGCTTATATTGTAGATATTACTGTATATTTATTTTGTTGGCCTTTAATAATTAATACTATTATTTTATGCTGCTAACCTTTAATAATTTAATACTATTTTATTCTGTTGACCTTTAATAATTGATATTGTTTCTTAAGCTGGCCTTTAACATTTTACAACTATTTACTGTACTTCTATATCAAGAAAAATGGTGCACAACTGTACAACACCATCCTCCAACTACAAGTTTACAACTTCAGAAAAAAAAAAAAATTCAGCTTTCTTTTCAACTTCCATTATCGTCTTTCCTTTGGTTTGCCTATCCTTGCCACTGCTTTCCCTTACGTTCGACAATGCCTTACTGCTCACAATCATTTCCATTCTTACATTCTTAATCTTCCATTGTTGTATAACACTCTTCACTGCCAAAGTGAATGTCTTTCCTATTGTTCACCTTCCATTGTTGTATTGGGACATACTAGTTTGTAAATGAACCATGAATTGGTACACAAAAAAATTTACATTTTTCTACTCATTTGAACAAATTATGTGACTATAGTCAGATCAACCAAACTTTATTAACTTACGTAAATCATTTCTCTAGTTGATGTTACACTAGACTACCACCCTTGAGGTTGTAATTAAAGCAGGCAAGGGATGGCTGCAATTAAGGCGGCTTTCCAACACTTTTCTTCACACCTAGGCTATCAGCTAGCGTGGCAAATGCAGGTGACCTAATAATGGATTTAAGATAGACTTTGATACCATTTAAAAATGAGTCCAAGATCTAACTCAATCCTACAAAACTAATTTGAGGTGAGGACTGCCCAATCTTTATAAGCTATATTAAAGCCACATATCTACTTGATGTGGGACCAAACTACCACCCTTGAGATTCTAAGGCGGGCAAGGGGTGATTGCAATTAGGCAAATTACCAACAATAATAATTAGGTTTTAAACCACAATGTGCTTAGCCACGATAAAGCATGTGTTGAGGTTCCCATTTCTACGATGGTTATTTTTATCTTCAATTTTATTGTGTTCAGGAATACTGGTGCAAGAAATTGCACCCAAAGAATGTGTGCGAAAAGGTTTTCAGGCAACCTCCTTTACGTGAGTCTTTAAGAAAGGGTAAGCTTAAAAAGCAAGAGTTTACTATTACCAAGCAGAAGGCTGCTCTTCTACTGGCTTCAGATTCCATTGGCATGAAAATCCAATATGATTGTCCAGGATTTCTGCCTAATAGACGTCAGGTAGAAGCTATTTCTTGTTCCATGTAGCTTATTGATTTTAGTCATTTTCCTGTCTTTTTCAATAAATACCTTAGCTGTTGGGGTCCACTTTAATTCTCACAGTTTTTCATGTGCCATAGTGTACTTATACTTTACTTTGCCCCGAGACCTAGAAAAGGATTTGTTGCATCCAAAAATTCTGATAATTCTTGTTCATATCATATTGTAGAATCAAATTGCAAATGTAGGAAACATGCTATATTTTTCCATTTACTTCCAGGTGTCTAATACAGGGGATTGTATTTCATTTTATTTACTGACAGAAATAATAGTGCATAATAATGATTGAATAAGATTAAAAAATGGTACGGTTAAGGAATTTCAGTTTTCTGATTTTACACTATAACTAAAATTAAACAAATCGATCTTCCTTTCTTGAAATTTTCTATGAAAAGAAAGAACATGCAGTTTTCATAGAATTATATAATTTATTAGCTTTCAACTAGTTTAAAATCATGGATATGTGTAAGCTGTTATATATTTTTCCTTTATAATTTTCATATACTCACTTTAAAGTGACATGCTTCCAGTGAACGGTTGTGGTTTTTTGCTCGTTATCGTTGATAACATGATATCTAAATCCATGTGTTAATATTTCCTTATTGTTAGCATCGTATGGCTGGACTTGCCGCTATTGAAATTGCTCAAAAGGTCTCCAAAGCTTGGCGTTCCCTGCGTGCTGAATTGAAATCTTCAAATAAAGGGAACTCAAAGAATGGGAAAAGGGCCAGGAGAAGAGAAAGAGTAAACATGACCAGTCAAAATAGAGGAGGTGCTGGTTGTAGTACAAGCAGTACCTCGTTAACATCTTCAAATGGAATTATAGATGAAAGATCATCCAGCCGAACATTGTCATGGCATGATGTTTACTCATTAGCTGTTAGGTGGAGACAGATTTCTGAGCCTTGTGACCCTGTTGTATGGGTGAACAAACTAAGGTATCCCTTCTTTGTGCTAACTATTTTATTAGAGCACATTAATATAATTGCCGCTGATGTTTAAAATCCTGTAGTTCTAGAGGAATGACTGAACTGTCATCTTATGTGGTCAGCTAAGTTTACCAGAATTCTATATATATTCAAACTCCCACTCTAATCTTTAGTTAATACTGTTAATGTGAAATTGTTAGAATAGGCCATATTAAATAGACTTTATTGGAAAGTTGTTATGTGCTTTGTGTTGGACCTAGTTTTTCGATGTGACCTTTCTTATTCTTTTCTCTTTCCTCTCATTTATTGTATTTGAACTTCCAATGTCATTATAAATATGAGAACCTTAAAGAGGGGAATCAAGCTCTCAAATTCATACTCTATCTATCATATTTTTCTCAATTTAGTATTAGAGTGGGTTGATCCTGCTCTTCCCGTCTTTGTCCGGCAAAGGAAACATCGTTTGGTCAACATCTGGTGTTGTCTGCTGTTGTTTGCCGCTGCAGTTTTGTCCACGGAAGTCAGGGTTTGGTGCTCCTCGCGGAGCGTGATCCACCCCGGTGGTCGCATGTTCACACTATGTCAGACACAGCGCCACAGACCGTCTTCTTCTTGGTTGACCTAGACACTTGTGTCTCACGTGCCGCCATGTGGTTGGTATCCTTTTGGACCAGCACCATTCGTTCGCTGGAGCCTTTTTAGCACATTTCCGCCCTTGGTTCTACATTCCGGTACTATTTGGTGTGACATCAAGGGTTCCTTGCAGTTTCTCTCTCCTTTGTCTTTTGGGCTTCATCTTCTCTCTCTCATACTCTTCCTCCGCCACTGTTTGCTATTTTTATAGTCGGCACTTGTGGTATGTAGAAGTGTTGTTATTTCTGGCTACTAGTACTCATTTTGAGAGAGATTAAAGTTGCTGGTTGTGGGTAATTATTGGTTTGTTAGGGTTGGTGCTAAATATTGGATCGTTATTAGTGTGCTGGCCTATTGATTTGGTTGTTAATTTGGACCCTTTAGGTTGTAATTTTAATTATTGATGGATTACTCTTTCAATAGGCCTTCCTTTACCCAAAACGGGTGCAAACGCCCTCAATGCTCCTTGTGTAGGAGAATTGGCCACACTCAAAATAATTGCTTCTCCTTACGTGGTTTCTAACAAGACAACAAACATCTTTCAATATAATAAAGTTGAATCACAATTTACTAATGAAGAATATTAGGAATATCTCAGGTTAAAGTCTGGTAGCGAAGCACAGTCTTTCACCCATTCTATTTTTGTCAAAAGCTTGCATTTCTCAAACATTGGAGTGTCAAAATTTATGGATAATTGATTCAGATGCTTCTATTTCTCATGCTAAAATTCCTCATGTTATTACTTTAGCCAATGAATCCAAAGTTACTTCTTAGGGAGTTGGTCAAATCTCCCTTTCTCCCTCCTTGAACCTAATAGCATTTTCTTGTTCCTTATTGTCCTTTTAACCTAATTTTCTTAAGTCAATTAACCAACTCTTTAAATTGTTCGATAACCTTTTATGCAAATTCTTTTGTTTTATAAGAGTGTGGTACAAGTTGACATATTGGTGAAGGACACAAATCTAGAGAACTCTACTATCTTGGTATGAGACCGTCATTGTCTTGTTTAGCATCTCCATCTCCTAAGGTTTTGCATGATTGCTTGGGTTATCCAAATATATCAAAATTAAAAAAGAATGATTCCTGAACTTAGCAAAGTCCAAATCTTAGAATGTAAGTCATGTCAATTAGGAAAACATGTTCAGTCTTCTCTATAAAGAACTGAAACAAGATCAACTTTGTCTTTTCTATAATTCATTTTGACAATTGGGGTCCAAGTCGAGTCACATCCTTTGGGTTTTGTTATTTTGTCACTTTTATTGATGAATATTCTCGCTGTAGTTGGGTTTACTTAATGAAAGATAGGTGTAAACTTTTGAATTTCTTTGAATCTTTCCTTAATAAAATTAAAAACCAATTTGGCCAAGTGATCAAGATCTTAAGGAGTGATAATGCCAAATACTTTTCTTCTGGTTTTTCTACTCTTTTAAATTCATATGGTATTTTACATCAGTCCACCTCATACACCTCAATGGTATAGCACAGAGAAAGAATAAACACTTCGTTGAAACTGTTTGCCTTATTGCTTGGTGTCAATCTACTTGTCCATCATTGGGGTGATGTTATTCTTAATGTTTGTTATCTTATTAATAGAATGTCCTCTTCTTCTTTGGACAATAAAGTTCTATAATTTATTGTGTTTCCAAATAAACATCTTTAACATTTCTCCTTGAGTTTTTGGTTGTGTTTTGTCCATGATGTGTCTTTAGATTTGGACAAACTTTCAGCTCAAGCTATCAAATGTGTCTTTTAGGATATTTTAGTATTCAAAAAGGGTATCCATGTTATTCTCCTGACATTAAAAATGTATTACATGTCTCCAAGTGTCACATTTTTTTTTTCAAGAAACTCCTTCTCTTCCTCCATATAATATGTTAACTCTGTCCAACAGGTTTTGCCTACGTTTTTAGATGAACCCTTTGTGCATCCAATTTTAAGCACTGGTCCAACTTCTCCCAATAATCCAAATTCCTCTCGTTAGCCTAGTTCACGTAGGCCATCCCACACGATGAGTCATCTTCATCAAGTCCTTCATCATAATTGTTCCATACTATGACTCATGATAATGAGGATTCTAGTTGGTCTATTGTCATTCACAAAGGTATTCACTTTGCACGCAACTCTCATCCTATTTGCAATTTTCGAAGTTATCATTATTTGTCTCTTTCCTATTGCTTTTTTTTTGTATCTCTTTTGTATCTTCTATTACCATTTCTAAAAATGCGAAAGATGCGCTTGATTATCTAGATGGCCAAAAGCCATGATTGTTCAAATGCAGTTCCTTGAACATAATGGTACATGAGAGTTAGTTCCTTTTCCATCCGGAAAGAAGACAAATGGTTGTTGTTGAGTCTATTCTCTTGGACCTAATGGTGAAGTTGATCACCTCAGAGCTTGATTGGTAGCAAAATGATATACTTAGATCTATGGGCTCAACTACAATGATACTTACTCTGGTGGCCAAGATGACTATTGTTAGACTTTTCCTTGCCATAGCAACCATTTGTCATTGACCTCTTTATCGGTTAGACATTAAGAATATTTTTCTGTATTTTGATCTTGAGGAAGAGGTCTGCATGAACCTTTTGACCTTTCTGTATTTTGACCTTTTGAGTTTGTTGCTCGAGGGGAGTCTAGTTTGGTTTGTAAACTAAGTTGCTCTCTCTATGGTCTCAAGAAATTTCCACGTGCTTGGTTTGGAAAGTTCAGACATATTGTTCAAACCTTTAGGACTCATGAACCCTTGGAGGTTTGTCACCTACAAAGTGAAACATGTGAAAAATCCAAAATACCCTAACTTAATTTGTGTTTGTTAAGGTATGTTTTGGTTTTTGGTTCTATTGAGTTATATTTTATATTAAGCTTAAAACATAAAAAAGAAAAAAAGACCCACCAACGAATGTGAATGTATTTGAACTCATTCTCCTCTCATCTCACTATAAGCCTTGGGGATGGCAATAGGGCGAGTGTAGGTTTGTCTATACCCATCCTCGAAGTAAAAATTTATACTCACCTCGTCCTTGTCCATCCCCATACCCATTGGATAATAGGTATATTTGTACTCGTCTCCATATTGTCCTAAATATTTAATTATTTCTTTTATAAGAAAAATTACAATAGAGAAAGTATGATATTATCACGAATTCAATGTCCAAATGACATTTTCTTTTCTTCAGTGTCAAATATCAAGGAAAATATTTGCATAAATATCAAGTAATTATAAAAAAGAGTAGACAATTACACATAGTTCCAATTTCATGACAAGTACAACATTTATTACTTTTGCAAATGTTGAGAGGGACAATTAACCATTAGGTCCAACTCCCATGTACCATTGTGTTCAAGAATTTGCACTTCAACAATCATGGTTGTCACCGTCCAGGATGATCAAGTATTTCATGAATATTTTTGAGAAAAGTAAGTAAAGATATAGAGGAAACAAAGGAGAAATGTAAAGGGGGACAAATAATTATAGCTCAAATTGTTGTAGTAAATAGGATGAGGGTTTTGACTAGAGCGAATACCTTTCCTAAGTGCAGTGAGCTTGAATATCATCGATAGTAGCATTGTTTGAGGTGAAGGACATGAATCAAGTGACTCCTCTGTTGGACTATTTGTGGGAGAATGAGTGTTGTATAGAAGTAGTATCTATAAAAGATGAGGAGAAAGGTATATTTTCAAAGAATGTAACTTTAGAAGACATGTAGTTTTTATTTTTTGGAGAATAACATTAGAATTAGTATCTTGTACAAAAGATAAGGAGAAAGGTATATTTTCAAAGAATGTAACTTTAGTAGACATGCAGTAGCTTTTATTTTTTGGAGAATAACGTTTATATCCTTCGGAAAGACAAGAGTACCCTCAGAAAACACATTTAATAGCTCTAGTAGATAGTTTATCAAGAGTTGTAGAAACATCATGAACAAAACAAAGTACATCCAAAGAGGAACATGAAATAAAAGTTTTGTTTTCAAGAGTAGAACATGACGTCATACTTATTAGGAAACAAGCAGTTAGAACTACATGATGTACATGAATGTCTGCATTAAGCATTCAGATGTGTGCAATTTCCTCTAAATGTCTATTTTTTTCTCCTGCTATTCCATCTGGATTGGAAGGACATGTGGATTAATGTAAGATGCCCTCTGAATATAGGAAGGAAAAAATTTTAGAGAAGTACTCTCTGACATTATCACTTCTAAAAATTTAATTTATCTTCCCAAATTGATTCTTGATTTCGCTGAAAAATGAAACAAAAGTTCAAATTTATCTTTCATCAAGTATACTTAAGTGCATCAAGAAAATTCATCAATAAATATAATAAAATATCTTGAACCAAAAGATGTTATAAGAATTGGACCCCTAATATTTGAGTGAATGAAATACCAAGTTACATCCTTTTTCAGTTTCCTTGAGAATAGATGACAGTTTGCTTAACTAACATGATTCACAATCTAACACTTCAATTTTTTTGAGGCGTGCAACCAAAAGTTTCAATTTGGACAAACTTGGATGACCCAATTGACCATGAAGTAACTGTGGAGACAAAACCACAACAGACAATACAAATGACTACATCTCAAGATAGTAGAGGTCCCGAGAATCATGTTCCCCTCCAATCATTCTACTTGTACGGCATTGCTAAATGACACGATACAACATTGCATGTTAATAAGCATTTTAAGGAATTAATCAATTGGCTCGAAGAGATAAGATTGAAGAACAATCAGGGATAAATAAAACAGAATGTAGATTCAATGAAGGAGAAAGAGAAACTTGATCAATTCCTCTAGAAGTAATTTTTGGACCCATTAAGAGACCTAGACAGAGGTGAAAAAGGGAGGCCCGCAACTAACCTATATATAGAAGAGAAAAGTAGGACCTGGAGTAGATGGGGAAACCTCCAGCAAGTACTGCAGTTGTGGAATGATGATGTTCTGATAAATGGCTGGTGCATGGACTGCACGAGCCAAAAGGAGCGGTGCAGAGGAGTGTGTGAGCACACTTGGGCTGACAATGGACCAACGACCACACTGGAAACAATGGTAGCCAGCAGGTGGCCGACGACAGATTCTGGTGCAGAAACACAGTGGGTGAATACAAACTTTGATTGGGCTAGAGTGGGATCGTTCATGCTCGGATAACAACTTAAGATTTTGAGCGAAATTCTAGGTGAGAGTGTATTTCACTAATGTATGTATCATAAATATATAAAAGTACATATACAAAAAAAGAGAGAATAGGGTACAGCTATGACCCTTTGAGATACATAAAAAAATAGCTTTATAGAAGCTGAGCAACAGAGATAAAATATTATTTTAACAGTTTGATAGATAGATTAGATGCCATGGAATTTTTGTTTGCTCTTAAGTTTATGTCTTTTGTTGACTTCAACAAAAACTTGATCATTTTATTATTCCATTAAGGACCATAAAAAAGGGATAGAAATGCCCTTACCTTTAAAACTTAAATTACTTAAGTTTTACTGTTGAAAGGAGGAAAATGAATTTTCAGTGCAACTAGATGGGCTAAGTATATTCTGCCTTCATGTTATTTTTAAATTTTAGTACTTTCATTTCTTGTGGATTGCTTTGCTAAGATTGATTTTACATATAAATTTTGCAATCGAAAAGGTCATGTTCTTTTATTATGAAGTATAAACTTTCCTTTATTATCTAGGTTGGATAAAGTTTTACCTTTATTGGTTACCAAGCTAATAGCACCATGATATAGAATTTAAGTGGAAAGAGAAAGGAATAGAATAGACAGAGGAAGAAAGAGGTTGAAAGGAAAAAAAAAAAAAAAAAAAAAAAAAAGACAGAATAGAGAGGATAGAGAAGAACAAGGATCAGAGAAACTGTGTACGCACTTGATTATCATTTCAGTGTGTATACGTTTTGTCTAAAATACACCAGTTCTTTTCTTATTTATTTTTACATATCACAAAATTGGTTAATGTGCCTGGTTTTTCTTCTGATTATTATTTCAGAGTTGGACTCAAGACTTGTGTTGAATTTTGATTTTTTGTTTTGCTCTGCAGTGATGAGTTTGCTGCCGGATTTGGTTCTCACACACCCATGATTCTTGGGCAAGCCAAAGTTGTCCGTTACTTCCCTAATTATGAAAGGTGAAACCTATTTCCCCTTTTTATTGATTTATTCTAATATTAGTAGACTGGATTTGAAAGGAACAATATGACATCGTTGATACTTGTAACTGACTTCGCATCGTGGGAAAAAGGCTTGGTTGTTGTTGTAGTATGTTAACTTTGAAAATGGTTGTTTTTAATGTTACAGAACATTAGAAATTGCAAAGGCTGTAATGAAAGAGAGAACATTTGTCAGAAGCAAAACAGATAAGATCATTCATCTTTCAGAAGATGGGAAATTAGAAGAGGTCAGTTGTTGATTTAGATATGTTGTACCACTTTTCTTTAACGTTGCTTAAGCTTTGGAGAAGTTGTTTAGTTTTGTTGATGTCAGCAGTAAACCCTTTATGCCCTTATTTGGCTGGGTGGTATACTGTAGTTGTACTTGTGGGATAGACATAATTTCTTCTTTATGTATTAAATTCTCATTAGACCCGGTTTCTTCATGCACTCAATCAAAGTACTATATCACACAGAAACCATCCTTATCATTAGATGGGCTGAATGTCTACCCTAGAAAATTGAAATTCCTTAGTTACATGATAGACCATGTTTCTTATGCATCAATTGAGATGGACTGTGTAACATTTAATCTGTGATTTCTAATCAATTGACTTTGGTATTTTAAATTAGCTTCTGAACATAGCGCTGATTGACGAGCTTTTCCGGAAGTTTATTATAGGAGAGACAAGTAAAGGAAAATTGAATTAGCTACTCCATAAGTTAAAATTAGCACTTGCATGAGCTAATTTATAGAAACTCTCATATAGTTTCTCTGGTTTTTTACTTAGATTGTAGAGAAGTTAACTTATTTTTTTCTTACTTTTTCTCCTAGAAGGATTTTTGTAGAAACTCGTTCAATCAGGTCCACAAGATATCCCTTTTTTAAATATAATTAATGCTCAACGATTTCATTTTTCTCAGTTAGATTTTTGACAAAGAAATGCTTCTAGATTATTTTTTCTTTCTTTTGAATGATATCAAACTTTACTTGCTGATGTTACTTGTTTTTCTGTTTATAATATTACATAGCTTGAAGAACAATATCTTTGTAGTCTAACCTTTTCCTGAAACACTTTAATGTTTGGTATGCAGATTATGCATGCAAAATCATGCTCTGATCTTTACAGAGTTGTTGGTGAGGATTTTTGGTTGGCTACCTGGTGCAACAGTACTGCATTTGAAGGGTATGTGTTCACAGTGGTAACGGTGAAACACAATTTCTTTGACATTTATTTACTTTTTGGATGTTCTTGCTTTTTCAGGAAGCAGCTTGAAGGTACTAGGATAACCGTTGTAAAAATGTAAGCTTGACACACAAACCTTGTAAAATTTTAGTTTTCACGCTTCGAATTTAATTGGAAACTGAACATGTTTTTCAGGGGGGAGCACGGTTTCGACTTTGCAATCAGAACACCTAGTACACCTGCTAGATGGGAGGATTTTGACGAAGAAATGGCAGTGGCATGGGAAGTATGTTTCTCATACCAAGCAACTTTTAGTGTATTAATTAGCTGACAGTGGTAGATGTAATGTTTTGACATCCTTTCCAATGATCTCATCCCCATATTTATCATTCAATCATCATTAATATTTCGTTGACCTTTTTCAATAGAAGGTAGCCAACAGATTTTATTATTGTCAAAGTTTCAGCTGAAATATGGTTTTATATATGGCTCAACTTATTAGATGAATTATAATATTTACCTTGTACTCATCTTGGAAATGTTATGGCGTCAGACTATCTGCAATGCTTACTGTGGTGAAAATTACGGGTCTACTGATTTCGACTTGCTTGAAAACGTGCGAGATGCAATTTTAAGGATGACATATTACTGGTATATTTTTTTTCAAAATGGGTTATTTATCTTCTGATTTTGAGCATTTGAAAATAATTTCTGTTAATCTGACTGGACTGTTTTTCAGGTATAACTTCATGCCACTGTCTAGGGGATCTGCTGCAGTTGGATTTATCGTTATGCTGGGCTTGTTACTTGCTGCCAACATGGAGTTCACGGGAAGCATCCCACAGGGTTTTCAGGTTGATTGGGAAGCCATTCTGAACTTAGATCCAAACTCGTTTGTGGATTCGGTTAAAACTTGGCTGTACCCATCTCTGAAGATGACAACCTCATGGAAAGATTATCATGATGTTGCGTCAACTTTTGCAACAACAGGCTCGGTTATCGCTGCTTTGAACTTTTCTTCTGATGATTGAGCTCCTGTAATTATGATGACCATGAGACTTAATGCATAATAACTTTGACATGTTAGTTACATTGTAATCATATGTTAAATTATACAATAAAGTTATTATGTCATTGGGTGAAAAATGACCTCTTCTCACTATTTTTTCCTCACTGCATCAATAGAAAGTGATAAGAGGCGAATGCTTTATGTTTGTATTTTGTTAGATTTTTCGCAACGTCAATTGGTGTTGTCATAATTATTTTCATCCTTTTATTATTTTCTCCACCCTTCCATTTATTTCCTGCTTTATCTGTACTATTCCCGTGATGCCCTAAGGTTAGGTTTATATTCTATCTTTGGAGGTATTTTATTGTGTAGTGCGCAGAAGAAACCAAAGCAGTTTGGTCGGATAAGGCGCATAAATCCAACTTTATTGCAAGAGATCTGTCCATTTTGTAAGAGGTCATAAAATAATATTTAAACGGGAATATTTTATGATTAATATCACCAACTTGATTTATCCTTTTCATGAACTGTGTGACATTAATTTATTTTGTCCATTTCACTTAACGGATAGAAGGCTTTGCACAAAAAATATAAAAAATATCACGGGCATAATTCAATCTATCATTGTATAGCTGAATTAAGCTTTTTTATTCATGTCTTTCATTTATCGCCTATATTAAATTTATTTTAGTTAATTTGCATTTGCAAACAATCAACAAGTTATAAATAACACAGCAGAAAAGAAAATGGAAAGTTATATAAATTACTAATCTCTATTGTTGAAGTGACAATGAACTTAATTTCTTTAGATTAAATTTGAGAGTTGAATTCGGTAAATGAAAAAGATAAATATTAAAAGAAATTTATCCTTTTAAATAAACTCAAAATAATCAGTTTACATTAGTTCGAGTGAAACGTGAATTGCAGATAAGTAGACTTTAAAACCAAAAAGTAATATATAATATAAGGAACTTTAATTCTTACTAGATTAGGACCAGTTTGTTTAAAATAAAAGAAGTGATTCTAGTTTAAAATAATTTAGTGATTACCTTTTAGATATTTAAAAAATGATAGTTTACAATTAAAAAATAATTATTTTATTAGAAACTGTTTTAAATAGTTTTTATTGTAATTAGACCTTTTATTCTTTCTAACTTCTGATTACTTAGGTGTTTGCATCTCAAATACCAAACCAAGCAAAAAAGCTACATTTATGATTGAAATAATTAAGTAATCTGACCATAAGCATCTTTTCACTTTCCGGTAGGCATATAACTTTAATAATATCTTCTTAATCATTCCTAAAAAAATATTTGATTTGTTTTCTTTTCTACATATAGGAATATGCAATGTAAATATATTTTGCATCTTCAATGATGATACGTGGAGGTACAAGGGACAAGTGCGTGACAGGTAAAACAAGGAACAAGTGACTGATTCACCACATATTTAATTCTTGAGCAGCTACTTAACATCACTTGTGCTGCTATGGATACCTAATAAAGATCATAAACCTTGAATTGATTGATATACGCAATGGTCCACAAATATGTAAAGTTAGAATTTGAGATTGAAATTTCAAAGACATGACAACCCCTCCTATATTTTAAATTCAATTTGCGTATATGAACTGTAAAATGAACATTTACCACCTACTGCAATAATTCTTTTCAAACTAACAGATTTTATACATCAGCAAGCATATAATAATACTATAGACCAACAATAATAAAATAATATTAAACACATTTTCAATACAAAATTTCTATAATATATTTTCTCTTTTAATTTTCTTTTACTTAATTTAAATAACCTATGTTTTTACTCTAATTTTATTTTTCTCATTCTTCACTTTTTCATCACATCATCCAAACAAAGAGGATGAAATGTACACCCAATTATAGGTGTCAAATGAAATGATTAAAGAGGACCATTTAGTTAATCAATTTGTAGTGACGTGAGTCACATTCTAAATTATTCTAGATATCTTTAAAAATATATATAGAATTAAAAATGAAATATGTATTTTAATTTATATTAATGAAATTAATTTTAATTTTATATATAATGATTCAATATATAAATTATAATATATATATATATACATTTTACTATTTTTTTTTACTTTTTTTATATAATTTTTATTTTTAATATTGGTAATAAGAATAAATATTGACTCTTGTTAATGGAAGTGAATACTAGTATTGTGATATTCACATTCATACATACCTGCTACCAATTAATATATATATATATATATATATATATATGTGTGTGTGTGTTGTGCATTATATTCTATAGCAATTTCTAAATTTTTTAATACTTAATTTTAATTTTAACAATAAAATTATTAAAAAAATTAACATTTTTAATAAAGTGAACAAAGTAAAAAAATATTTTTTTTTTATCAAAACCTTGTTTACAATTTGATTTCATGGATTTATGTGTTTATTTAAACGTATAAAATTAAAGTTATTTTTTAAAAATATTCTATTTAAACTTATATTTTATAATGTAACTTATTTAAATTTATTGTTTGGAAAGAATACTTTTATTTGTATTAATATTTTACGATATAATTTTATCTAGATTATATTTAAGGTAAATTTTTTTATTTAATTTTATATTTTAAAAAATAGTTTTAAGTAATCTTATTTAATATGTACAAAATGAATAAAAATTAAAAACAACATTATATCCACAGTTTTGAAAAGAATAGTTGTGCCTACACCTAAGTTTTGCTTACACCAATGTCACACTTATGTGTTCTATCCATACCATAATGGCGTAGGAAGTTAATAATTAATAATTGAATTGTTAGTGTTATTTGTGTGAGAAAATTTAATTATCACATGATGTCACTTAAAAAATATGATTAATATAGATATGAAATGTAGTTAACTATGTTGATAAATTTATTAAATGGTCATTGTAATTTAATAAGTGCATATTTATCTAAGAATGACTTAAAAATATTAAACATGAGTTTTGAAGTAATATAATCAAGAAGAATTTTGTTAAATATAACATTAAATTTGATTAAAAGAACATTGAGTTGGAATAGATATTAGAAATGATTAACTATGTTGGAAGATTCGTTACAGCCCTATTTAAATAAATGAATAAATGAAGAAATGTTTCAAAAATTTGTTTCAACATTCAAATCCCTAACCTCTCGTCTAATTACGTTTCCACTCTTTTCTCTTTTTTACGTCAAGCACATCTTTTTCCTTTATCACACGTCTAATTTCATCTCATTTATAATGCTACGCAATGATGGGAGTGGTGTAAAGACACTAATGTACTTGTATCATTTCCCTTATAAACATACGATAGTAACAAAACATATATGGAAACGAGAAAAATTTTCTTAAAACAAGACCTCCTTGCAATCCCTGTTTCAGATAATATTAACCTCAATTTTGCACGATTATTCATTAAAAGTGAGACATTCTGAAACTAAATGTTCCAATATTTAAAAAAAAAAGTTATAAGGAAAAATGATAACTCGTATTTTGTACAAGTTTTTAATACAATATAATACATGACATAAAAAAACAGATGCAAGTATAAAATAAGATTATTAATATGATGGAGAGACATAAAAGGGAAAAATCAATTATATGTACAACGAATATAAATAATATAGTTAATGTGTCAAAAAAATTGTAAAAATATAAAAAAAAATAATTTATGTACAACCATTATAATAAATAATGCTAACCTTCATATACTAAAGCCCGATGCCAAAATCTAAGTGGCCACATATATAGATGTTGCGTTAACATCATCTGTGTTTTCCATCTCAATAATTTGTTATAGTAACCAATCTCATGCTAGAAAATATTCATAGTAAAATTACTGACATAATATAATAATCGTGAAGGTTTTTTTTTTTTTTTCTTTAACAGCATAATCGTGAAGGTGTTAAAGTATGGCAAATGATTCTCTAAGTATGTATAATTTAGGCTCAAATTCAAGATTATTTCATTAAGGTGATATTAGTTGATTTAGGCCCTTGTTCACTTCCCTTTGTTGGCTTCTTTTATGTGTACTAATTTATGGTCGAAAGCAATTAACATGAAACTGGTAAAAGAATATTTCCCCCTTTCTTGTGAATGAAGGCAAAAGTATTGGGCATGCCAATGTAAAAGGTTCATATAAATCAATTCATACCTCACTCTTCCCAGTTCTTCTGATATTTGCAGTCACTAATTTTCTACCCTCACTCATCCTTCTACCCTTTCTTCTCTCCCTTGCTCTTCTTCTAGTGAAAGGTTCCTCTACAATATACCAACTCATACCTATACATAATGCAAACATGAAAAAGAGTTCATTAAGGCCTTCCATTCACCACTTCAATGCGTGGTTTTGGCTCTAATAAGTGATATAATATAAATTACTCATGCATTTTGCACAACTAAACCTTGCATGAAAAACAAGATAAACTTAGTACTCACCTTTCATTTTTCTCCTCGTTTTCTGACTCCAATTCTGCCCCATCACGAATTCTTTGATTTCTTCGTGTTTGCTATACCACTTTGACTGAGCGGAAGCAAAGAGCCACGTGGAATTCATTTGCTTGTTGAAAATTCGTGCTGCATAGTATGGTATCTTGAACCCCTTTGAGTTCATGAACTTCAAACAATCCATCAAGCTCTCCTTAGCAAGCCCTTTCATGTCATAAGCTTGTGATCTTCTCCACAAACTCTTACTGTGAGGACGCGCCACACCCGATAGGCACAGTGCTCTAGTGGCATCACTGATGGCACCTTCTGCATCTTTCAGAAGCAAATAGCACTGAGCTCTATTGCCATGAAGCACAATTCTCTCTTTCCTTAGATTTAAAGGGCACAAATCTAAAGCCTCTGAGTATTTCTCAACAGCTTTTTCAATCTCCCCAGCAAAAAATCTCTCACTTCCTTCTTGTTTCAGAACACATGACAAGGCTTCTTTTTCTCTAATTTCCTGCACACTCATCAGCTTCTCTCTCTTCACTCTTTCCACCTTCATATTCCATAATTCTTCTAACCTTCTTCTGCTTCTTTCACTATTCAAACAAAACTCCTTAACCTTGATCTTGTGGTAATCGTGTAAGAGAACCTGCATGATTGTTTTTCCAACGTTGTATTTTCCTTTGAGGTCTCTTAATTCAACCAAATCAGCAAGCGCTGGAGCTGCCGTGTCTATCACTTTGTACCTTGTAACCGGGTCTATGAGAAGTTGCACAAGACTTTCAATAGCCAAGTGTTGCCTTTCATCTGAGGATCTTGACACGTGGCACAAACCCTCTACCACTTCCTGCAAGCTTGCTATGCTTTCTCTTCCCATTTGTGTGTGACACAGAGTTTTCAAAAGTCCTATTCCAGAAGGTGAAGAGGGGTTTGATAGTCCCCCCCACATACCACACAAGTCCTTCAAGAATTTCTTCCTACATATTAACCTGAGAGATCTTTCTCTACATGCAAAGCAGTCTAGGAGAAAGAGAGACCAACACTGAAGCTGGCTGGCCCATTCTTCTGCCTTTCTGTTTTCCAATTCAAACCCTCCAAACCCTCTTGTCAAAAGGTTCCTATGGTACTTCAATCTCTCTGCTTTCTTCAAGCCAACAAAGTCATCATACACCTTGTTCAGACACGTGGAAGCTATATTCATGGCTGCTTCTATGATTTCTACTTCATATGCTTTGACGGCTTCAAAAGTTGCTTCATGGCTGGCTAGATGACCCATTGCTCTAAGTGCAGCCCTTTGTTCAACCCAACTTATCTTACCCCGAAGAAGTTCAAGCAAAGGCTGAACCACTAAGGACTTAACAGCTTTTTTGGCAAACTTGGCTTTGATCATGGTATATGAACCAATGATATGTGCCGCATAGTAGGGTATATAAATGTTCTGGTGCCTGAGAAGCCAACTTCTGTCAGTGACACCTTTACTAATCAGCTTGGCCATGCATGTGAAGATGCCAAGGGAAGGGAATTCAGGGTCGTTTGGTTTAGTCATGGCGATTTTCCAGATCCCACTTAGGACCAGCACATGTTCTTGGTTGTTTCTGAGAGGCATTTGTTTGAAGTATTTAGCTATTTTGGCTCTTCTCACAGAAGGCACTGTTTCAGACAAGATACAGAAGAAACAAGAACAGTTCAATTTGTGACCAGGCTTGTTGGTTGAAATTTCTGGGATTCGGAATTCCATGGATGTGGAATTCAGATATTGAAGCCTTGGATGGTGTTTGTGCCGTAGGGAAGGATGAGCACACATTCAAAAAATATTTTATATAGCATAATTTTTCAGAATTTTTTATTTATCCACTAAATGGAAATCATTAGGTTGGAAAAAGTACACATTTTTACTCATGAAAAACATTATATTATCGTATTGAACTCACCAATTATATTTGATCAAAATGATGTCTTTCTCTATTCGATGTAGCTAGGTTTTGTTACTCAATAATAAGAAAGGATATAAAAAAAATTGTGTTATTTAATTTGTATTTTTAGTTAAACTTCATTTTAGTTTTTACAGTTTCAAATGAATTAGTTCTTAAATTTTAATGTAAATTTAGTCCTCTTCTCAGTTTTATAATAGTACGAAATTGTCACCAAATATTAAGTTTGAATTTAAAATGAAAAACTGAAATCACATTATTAAAAATACTAAATATATTTTAACTATTTAACAATAAATGTTTGTCTTCAGTAAGTTTAATTTATTAAATTTTGGATAAATTTCGTTTTTTTCCTTGATATTTTTAATTATAAAAAAACTTGTAATTAGTTTTTTCCCTAAACATTAATTATAAATTTCACTAACATAATTTACAAATTATGAATACTTATGTAATAAAGATTTTTATATCGATTATTTTTAAAATTTTAATTGATAATATAATTGATATAAATGTACCGAAGTAAAAAGTGAAGACTTTCGATATTGGTCATCTCATTATCGATAGTATATTATCTTAAATAAATTAAAATTGAGATAGACACAACCATCTAGAATGTATTGCTTTTCTTTTTCAAAATGTTTTTTTTTTTTTTCAAAAACTTGTAAT
>Ga0209700_101802_pt1 | contig 44519 bp, 24 predicted proteins | sample SiratroredBW_FD_187528 | JGI IMG/M metagenome (GOLD analysis project Ga0209700, IMG submission 187528) | Root nodule microbial communities of legume samples collected from California, USA - Siratro red BW (SPAdes) (version 2) | ecosystem: Host-associated > Plants > Roots > Nodule | place: USA... | reverse complement strand
AAAAAATAATATAAAAAAAACTTAATTGTACTTTAAGTTATTTTGTTGTTCTTATTTTATGGATTCAATCCTCTTATTTATATTTGTTTTACAAATTCAGTTCACGATAGTATTTTTTTTTTTTTTTGTAATAAAAAATATTTGAGATTTCCATTTCATATCCAACTAATCTCTATTTTATTAAGTTGACTTATTTTAAGTTTATAATATTTTTAGTTGCGACTTACGTGTCAAAACCAGAACCAAACTACATTTCTACGCCAAGAGTTTCTATAATAATTTATTTACTTTATTAGCTTAATATTTGATAAAAATAAAAATATGACATGTACCATTAAAAATAGCATTTTTAACAATGATTTTAGAATTATTGTTGATTAAATCTGTGTTAAAATTTAAAAAAATATATAATAATTATTACAATTTTTATTGATATACGATGATTATGAAAAGAATTGTCATAGTAGTCGTCGACAGAATAAAAAAATTATAATAATGATGGTAGTGATATATCCTTCCTCTTCTTTTCACAAAGGTGTAATAATAACATTTTTTTTCTTACAATCGTTTTTCTTCTTATGGAGACAAAATAACAGTAGCAACACATTAGTAGTAACATAACTCTTTCTCTTCTTCTCCTCGTGGATACAACATAGACAATAAGTGGTGGCATGCATTATTAGATCACAAAAAACTATTAACCTAAAATCTATTTTCAATATAATTAAAAATGTAATAATGATAAAGTATTTTGTGCTGTTATCTCTTGTTTATACTTAGATAATTAATTTTTTTAAATATCTAAAATTAACTTCTAATTAGTTAATTAATTAATTAATGTGTAAATTTTTACACAAGCGTGAAAACAAAAATTGAATAAATGCCTCTTCTTCTTATTCTTATATAAAATTATTGAATAAATTTTATTCTGCAAAGATAATAAGGGTATTTATTTCTTTACTTTCATAAAAATAAACTATAATGCGTGTACATGTGTCGTTTCAATGTGCACATATTAATCTTTTGTTACGCAGAATCTGTTCCATCACTTTGTATGAAGAACGAAAAACACTAAAAATATCTTCATTAATGAGTAACAGCCAACAGCAAAAAGTTAGCTATTTCTACTAATTAATGTGAGAGTTCATGTCAACTCCATTTATTCTCATGAATATATATAGTAGTATAATTGGTAATTACCTTGAACTTCAATTCACATGGTGATATTAATGGTTAATAACGTGTGCGCATGCATGATCCACGTGTCAGAATAATACATTGCAGAATATAATTACTGATACTGCAATAACTATAATGGTCTTGCACTTTGATATATTTAAATTACTATAATTTCTCCACTATGATCGTATGTATAAAGAAAGAAAAACTGTAAAATTGAGTACATGACAAAACCCTTTCTCTTTGCACCTCATAAAGATACAAAAGTTTGATACCATACATGTGGCATCAAAACTGGTCCCATTGATCATCACCAGTTTTTATATTTGTTCCTTTCTGATTCAAAATACACGATTGCGTGTCAATGCTTGCGTCTATCAGAGATGGTGTTCAAGCTGGATGATGGAGATGGCATCCATGGAAACACTAATGCTAAGGCTAAGGTCATATTTGTAAGACTCATTTGATTTCACCAGAAAGCATAATAATTATATTTATCTTTATAGGAAATTATCCTTTCAGGAGATAGAGGGATTTGAGGTATGGTTTTTGAACTCAGTTCTAAAACTTTTCTTAAACACGACTTTTAGACTTAATTCGTAATTAAACCTTTTACCTATTGTAAAAAAATCTATTAATAATATATATATAATTCAGCATTTTAACTTTATTATAAAACAAATTAGCAAACTACAATAAGATACTATTGTATATTTGTGTTAAAATAAGGTTAAACTACTTAAATGTGATCAATAAATTTATAAAATTGTAAAGTGAAAATATTTAAAAAAAAGAAGTTAATTTCTTAAAATCATTTGAGTTATAATATAAAGCATTAGCATTATGTGGATTGAATGATGCAAAAGTTTACATTTGATTTCAAGATCACTAACTTGTCCTTGAGAGGTTTCGTGAGTTTAAAGAATTTAGTTACATACAGAAATTATTATATAAATAACACTAATAATTCATAGTAAATATTAGATAAGCATAATTAAATTAACAAAAAATACTTAAACGAATTATCTAAAATATTGAGTTGTTTAAAATAAAAAAGTCAGTTATATAATTATCTTTAAAAATTGTATTAAAATAATACTTTTTATTCATAATAATTAACTCTCTTTAAACATGCTTAAGAATTAGTTAGCGAAGCTGGACCTAAGGAAGGTTGGTCTAGAATAGTATTCGATGTGGGGGATTCTTGCAGGCACTTTAAGTTGCACTTCCCCACTTTTTTCTGCAGTAGCTAGATGCACCCTTTATATTTATTCATCGTGTATCTTTATCTTCATAAGATGTTTCTTCCCTTAATTCTCCATGCAAATGATTGCTGAATCAAACATGAGACCCTGCTTCCATTTTTGCTATTCCTATACCTTTCTTCTTCTTCTCCTTCACCTTGCCCATCACACTACTTCACAGAAGACTTGTCCAAACTGTGGCTCTATGCAAGTTCCATACCCTTTGAGCACACATCCAAGTTGTGGTGATCCATACTACAAGCTTCGTTGCGATTCCCACTCTCAAAAGCTTTACTTCGACACCCTCAATGGAAGTTCCTATCTCCTTCTGCGAATCATGCCTTCAATCCAGCGCATGGTGGTAGAGCCATCACCTTGGTTACCAGGTTCCTGTGTTACACAAGACATGCCAAGAAGCAATGGTATATGGTTGAACCAGTCTCTTCCTTTCAATATAACTTCATCCAACACAGTGTTCCTCCTCAATTGCTCCCCACGCCTCTTGGTTTCTCCTCTCAACTGCACTTCTTCTAGTGTTTGCCATCGTTACTTGGGGAGTTCAGGTCATGTTGACACAAAGCGAGCACTTGAGTGTGCAAGTGCTCTTCACCCTTGTTGCACTTTTCTAGCTGGTGGGATACCTTCAGCTTACAGGATCAGGCTTCATGATTCTGGCTGCAAAGCATTCAGAAGCATCCTTCATTTGAACCAAGACAAGCCTCCTAATCAGTGGGAGGAAGGGCTTGAAATTCAATGGGCTGCTCCACCTGAACCAGTGTGCAAGACACAAACGGATTGCTCTGGAGACTCCACGTGTTCTCCTTCTGCCACAAATGGCTTATTTCGCTGCCTTTGTAATGGGGGACACCGTTGGGACCCTTTTGTCACAAGGTGTGTGAGGTATGAGAGAAAACCCAAATGGAAAACCAGCTTGGTGGTCTCAATAGGGGTTGTTGTTACTTTTTTCTCTATTGTTGTGGTTCTGACCATCATCACAAAGTCCCGCAAAGTCTCAACCTTTAGAGATAACAAAGCGAAGGAAAGAGAAGACAAGCTGAAATCAAGTGCTGGGGAGAAGCCTTGTAGGATGTTTCAACTGAAAGAGGTGAAGAAAGCAACAAATGGTTTTTCCCAACAGAGGTTCTTGGGGAGTGGTGGCTTTGGGGAAGTTTACAAAGGTGAGCTACAAGATGGGACATTAGTGGCAGTGAAGAAAGCTAGAGTGGGAAACCTAAAAAGCACCGAACAAGTGCTTAATGAGGTTGCAATACTCTCTCAAGTGAATCACAAGAACTTGGTGAGGCTCTTGGGGTGCTGTGTGGAATCTGAGCTACCATTCATGATCTACGAGTATATCTCAAATGGGACCCTCTATGACCATCTTCATGGTAGGTATTGTTCCAACTTTCTAAGCTGGAAAACAAGGCTCAAGGTTGCTTTTCAAACTGCAGAAGCATTGGCCTACCTGCATTCTGCTGCACACACTCCCATCTACCATAGAGATGTTAAGTCAACAAACATACTATTGGATGATGATTTCAATGCCAAGGTCTCAGATTTTGGACTCTCCAGATTGGCTAGCCCAGGACTCAGTCACGTGTCAACATGTGCTCAGGGAACGTTAGGGTACTTGGATCCTGAATACTACCGCAACTACCAGTTAACAGATAAAAGTGATGTTTATAGTTATGGGGTTGTGTTGCTAGAGCTTTTGACTTCACAGAAAGCGATTGACTTCAATCGTGATGAAGATGATGTCAACCTAGCAATTCATGTGAATCAACGTGCGAGCAATGGTACAATCATGGAATTGGTGGATCAAAGGCTTCTTTCCGTGGAGACCTTGGGGGATAAAATCTTCACAAGCATGAAACTGTTCTTGGAGCTTGCACTTGAATGTCTGAGAGAGAAAAAAGGTGAAAGGCCTAATATGAAGGATATTGTTCAACGCCTACTATGCATAATTAGGATTGTAGAACAAGAGTGAAATAGTACGTACACGTGTGGTTTGTGTTTGATTAGAAATTATCTGTTGAGTAGTTATCTTTAGTTAGTATTTAATTGTTATTGGTGAAAAACTTAATATCTGTGTTGATGCAAAAACAAGTAGTGGCAATGGGGTCTTTGATAGATAGTGATTAGCCCACTGAGAAAGGAGGTAAAGTGATTCCAAAACTGGATTTGATTGGGTTGGGAAGACCTGGGTTGGAATCAGATGCTTTCAATGCATTATTATGTGGAAGGTATGAACTATTCAAAGTATACGCAGTGTTGGAATCTTTGAGAATTTTGGATTTCTTTTTCATCCAAAGTAATCTTCCTTTTACAATTTGGGAAAAGAAAAATCAATTAGAGTTTCAAATGGAACATTAATTTGTTATAGCAGGAAAGCATCACCAAAAGGTTATGATTCAGCACATCCACAAAGGATTATATGCGATCTTTTACCAAATATAGGACCTCAGTTTCATAATCACCCACCCTGGTCACTAGTTTTTTCCGCATAACAATATTTCTATATATTTTCAAAACAATAAACAATAAACATATACTACTAGTACTAGCTAGCACCAAGAATCTTTTATTTGTAAACAGAAGTTCTTTAACTTTTTTAACCTTCAATAATAGATACACATAACAAAAGTTTTATAAACACGGGTTAAACAACAGGGTTATTTTTTTTTAGTCTCCGATAAGGACACAATTAAATTTTATTACTTTTTCTAAAATGTCATTCCCTTTTTATTTTCTCTTTTATTTGTTTTGAATTTTCTCTCTTTTTTTTAAAAGTGATATGATGATCTTTTCTTTATCATGTTTTTTAAGGGTATTTTCTTTTTTTAAATTCTTTTTATTTTATTTTTAGATCTTTGTTTTCTCATAAACTTAATAGTGTGTTTTGCTTATATATTATTTATATATTGTGGTCATTAACGTTCTTTTTCTTCAAATTCATTTTTTTTTCATAATCTTGTGGTTATCATTAATGCTTTTTAAGGCCAACAAAACACAAATATAGAAACTAGTATATTTTATATACTATTTTTTTATCAACAACAAAAAATATATAAATTTGAAACACAAATAAAGATGTTTCAACCCTATCACAAAGTTCCAAAACAAAAATTAAATCAATCTTACAATTACATCCTTATCATTGTTTACATCCAGAAATTTCGTATGTCCAGAAGTATATATACCACTGATTGCCTACTAAGCAATAATATAACGATGTATCTAGCTTAATTCATAACTAATAGCCTTCATCTCAATGGATCAGCCAAAATATATGTCATTTTCTCGTTTTTCATGTTCAACAACCATGAGATATTTCCACATGTAATGTAATTTTGGGTGAGTGGTAGTTTAGCCTCTTCCATTATGTTATAGGCAGTGTTGTATATATTAAGATTTGTATAATTTTGGGACAACTTCTCTAGTATCTTGTCACAGAGAGTTAGTAACACAGAAAACTAGTGTATAATATTTCTCTTCAAACTTTAACAAATTGTACTCCTATAATGACATGTACTAAAGTAATACAATTCAAGTTCCATGCTCTTAAGAATTTAATACACATGTTTGGCCATAGGCATCAATCCGAGTAAGTGAAACTCGTCTTTGATGTCTTATTTGTTATCTAACACTATGTTTTAGCTTGTACTAAGTTGAATACATTTTCATGATCTTTCACTTCTATGTGTACTTCTGATAACATTGTGATTATTGATGTTCTTCTTCTTCAAATTCATTTTTTCTTGTAACCTTAATCCTTATCATTAATGCTCTTGAGACTAACAGACTCTTATGAAGAGCTGAAGTACTAAAGCTAAAACTCTCAAACACCTTAAAACATCTCTAAGCACTATCTTTTCAAAGTTCTATAAACTCTCAATCAAGGTAATAACCTTTTACTTTTAGGTTATTTTGTTCATTTACATTTAAAAATTTTCTTATATACAATAAGCTCTTAGTTTGAGATTTGTTGTTTATTTTGATCTTTTTTGTTTATTTGTTGGAATTAGATAAAATTTTGTGGTATAGAGAAAAAATGACATTGTGAATATTCATTTGAATATTAAAATTTATGATATTGTGAAGATTTATTTGAACATTAAAATTTATGATATTGTGAAGATTCATTTTAACATTAAAATTTATGTTTCTTTTATTTGAGTGCATTGTGGTATTATGTTTACACAATTTTAAAGTTGAATGTACTTGCATATTAAAGTATTTCAGAACTTTTTTATTTTTATTCATGAATAAATGTCAATTATTTTTAAAATGTTTACAATTATATTTTATTTTTGATTGTTTGTAAATATAATAATGAATTTGTAATTCTATATATTATAAAATATTAAAATATTTATTATATTTATCACATCAATCACAAACTTTTACAAATTTTTCTCTCAAATCTTACCAACTTTTACTTAATCTAAACAATTTAACTTTTCACACACCTTTATCTCAAATTAACTTAAATTTACTCTCTCAAATTCACTCTTCAATCCAAACCAACTCTTAGTTGAGATCTCTAAGCAAAATCAGAGTGTTAAAAACATTTATGAAACATTTGCTAATTAATAAAGGTTATTAAACTCGTGTCAGTTAATGAAGGTCTTTAACCCATGTCATTTAACAAGAGTTGTCTTTAACCCATGTCATTTAACAAGAGTTGTGAAACATCCACTAGTTAATTAGGGTAATGTAACTCCAGCTAGTTAATAGAGGTTGTGAAATCCTGAGTAATCTTAGATTTTTTTTCTGAGGTTAGCCAAAATTACAACGAATACGTTCCCGACAAATTATTTTCCTGCAGAAACAATAATCTCAAGTAACATTTAATGGAGATTTAACTCGGATAAAATAAAAAATAAACCCCATTAAAACCCAATTTTTCTTAGAATAGATACTTCTTTTTGTTATAAACTTGGTAAGTACTGTCTAGTATATGACCATTTATTGGGAGCATGAAAACTTTTTTGAGGCTAACGTAAAAGAATTGAAATAAAATTAACATTCAAATTGCTACATTTGTTAAGCACACACGTCATATTACTTTTACATGACTTGTATATATGCCTATCTCTCACTGAAATACATGAAAATTAAGGAGGCATTGTTTGTCTTTCAATAAATATAAGCATATTCTGTAGGACCAGTCTTGTTGGGATCAAATATGAGGGTATAATCTTGGCAAACAACTTATGCAAAGGAACTCTTGATGGTGGGTAAAAAATTAGAGGAAATTAAAGACCACTTTCAAGTGGGATAAGTCAAAAGCAATGTCATTAGTCCCTATAATGCTTGCTTTTGCATAATTCTCCAAACTTTGCACACTTCTTCCTTGCAATATGGGAAAGTAATCATCACCAAAAAATTAGCAAGTCTTGGTAATGGCAACACTAGATTCGTAGTAGCTAAGTAATTATGCAAATTCCCCATTCTAGGTCCACGCGCAGCCACCACCACGGTATTCTTCTATATATCCATCAACAAGAAAACCCAGATACTTAAGCATTAAACTTTTTTTATGTGAATAATGTTGGTTCCCTTCACCAGTCCTATCTCTCATTAGATAAATATTTTTGTGCTCAAAAACTACTTGAGTAACCTTTTTACAAGAGAGGGAAAAAAATTGAGAGATAAATAACCTTTTAAAGGGAACTTCTTAATTTGGGTCCTCCAATTGCATGCCACTAACTTTAACCTAAATCATTAGAATTATTTACTACCGAACTTTAAGAAGAATAAGAAAAAGACCTTTTATATTGGAAAGTTGAAAAGAAAACGAAAATTGTAGGTAGAATTATTACTTAAGCATGACCATAAACTGATGTGTAGTATAGAAGGACACGTGCAGAGAAATTATAAGGAAGCATGCATGCATCTTGTTTTGTTAACACTTTGATAGAAGTATTTTCTATTTCTGTCAAGTACATCTAATGATTAACACGGTTTATTTATATCTTGTCTACCCAAATAATAGATTATGTGGATATCATAATCGATAATATAAAGTTATTCTCTTTATGTTTAAAATGATTACATAATTTACTATATATATAAACATAATTAATTATGTTGTTATCTAATTTTCAAATAGTTATAAAATAATATATATATATATATATATATATATAAACTAATATTATAATACAAATATTCTTATCATTTTTAATCTAAATAAGTTTTACTTTTAATTATTTTTATTCTATTTCTTTTTTATATATAATTTCAGTTTTCATTATTTAATCCAAACAAAACATAAATTATGTGAGGAGATATGTAAATTAGAAATAATATGCATGAAGTTATCTAATTTTTAAACAATGTAAAATAATAAGATTGATGGCCTTTTATGAATTTAAACATGACTAACGGGTATGTTCATATATATAATGATGGATTGAATGAAATAAATTAAAACTACCGTACACTTATTGATGTTTTAACAATGGTTTTCATAATGTATTTTAAGGTGAATTAATTGTTTATGCTCATCTCGAATTAAATAATAGAAAACACATACACTAGATAAAATATTATGAGATGTACTCTTTGTATTTCCATTTTATTTAAATAATTCAAATAATAATAAATAAGGCGATTTTATTTAATCCATTTCATTTCTTTCAGTTAACCAAACATAAATTATTTTCAAGGCATCATTGTTCTCTTCCATTTTTGTTTTAATTTGTGGGAAATAATATAAAATAGATTTATGATTAAAGAGTTTTCTATTCCTTAAATTTAAAAGCATTGTTAAATTAGTCCATAAAACTAAAAGAAAAGTTCTTGAAAGTGTACATGAATAATTACCTTAATCAAAAAATAGAAAATGTAATTAAATAATAATCTTAACACATATAATTAAGATCAAAATAAAAGATTAGGTTTAAAAATTGTTTAATAGTTCATATACTTAATTAACATTTTGTTAGTTTTAGAGATCAATCTTACACCACCTTTTATTTTCATGTTCTAAAAGACTACTTGAAAAATAGAAGTGTTTAGCAAAATAGTTATTATATTTCATCTCAAACGTCAATTATATAAGCCCTTACATACAAAATGTCTGAATGTTTTAAGGATAATCCTTAACATAGAAAGTGTTTGTAATCCAAAGCAACAAGTATAGCTGGATAGATTGTGGTGGTAAGATTGCATTCCACTTTTTGCATGCTTTGCTTAGCTAGGGATTTCCATGGTTGGTTGTGTCATTCCTTCTTCAGCCTTTCATTCTGATTCCCCTGCACTTAAGGCTGTGCTGTTTGATTCTTCAACAACTATTAAAGGTTGCGGTCAATCATTCTTCAACAACTTTAATCATTAATAAAGGTTGCGGTCTATGATCCTTATTCAACATCAATACTAAAGGACGTTACCGTCGCTTTCATGTCCCTTTTGCTATTTTATTACCAGTTTATTGTTATTATGTTGACCTAATTAACAAAAATATTTTGTGAGATCCTTTCACGCATAGAAGTAATTCCCATTATTGTTATGCAGGTTTAGTTTTGTCGTTACATATAATATACAGTATATTTAACCATGAAGGTGAATTATATTGAAGTAATAAGTGTTATAAATATTCTAGTTCCTTGAAATATAACTCAAAAATGTTTTATAAATTATTTATTATTAAAAAATTAGTTCATCAATAAATAAAGATATATAACTTAGATAACTGGATTATCTCTGTATTATAATATCAACCATAGTAAATCAACCAATATTTATATCTTTAGCCCTTAAAAGTAAGAGTTTCATAAGTTCATACAATAACACCTTCACCACATGGAGTTAGACAATCAGAACTATTTTCCTATTACGTGAGCATCATTTGTAGGTGAATATTCATTAGATCGTGTTCATATTTTATTGTAGAGTTCTTTCTTCATTATTGTACCCAATTTGACTTGTGAAGTATTCAGTAAAAGAACTCCAAATCGTAGTAAAATATTTGGCATTTCGTATCTAAAATATCTTTGGCCAACTACATGTTAAGAACATTTGCACCTCAACCTCACATCTTAGACATTTCTAATTCATAGCTCTCCATGCCTAGAGCAGTTGTAGCTTGACTACGTGCTTTAAACGTCTTTAGTTCAGCTCTAACTCTTAAACTTCTCTTACTTAACTCTCCACATAGAGCATCTTTGAATCAAATCCATGCTTAGGACATCTTTGACTCAACCCCACCACTTTAACATCTCTTTCCCGACTCCAAGTCTTAAGAATCTCTAAACTTCAAGATTTGTAAACATCTAGATCATATCTTGCTCAACTTTACTTAGGCACCTAGAACATAAAAATTAACACATTTTATTTCTAATACAAGAAAAAAATTATAATTTTAGTAAAAATCTTTAATTCCCTTAATTTTGTTTAATCTTCGATCATGATTAAAGTAATTGAAACACATGTTTACTTTTTAATAAAAATTGTCGCATGTATTTTATTAAAGAAAAAATTACCTTAAATATACAATCAACCTTGAAAGAAACCTTTTACTTTTTATTTTATAAATGTAATATTCTAATAGTTCTTTCAAAGTTAATTACATACTAAAGTTAATTTTACTTTTAATAAACACGTGACAATTACTAAAAACAAAGCATAATTCCATTAACAGTTGACAAAGTTTAAACAAAATTAATAAAGTTAAAGCTATACTAAGATCCAGTATTTTCTTAATGTACTAAACGAAAATATGTCAATATTTATTTCATTAATGAAATGACTATTTACTAATATTTTTACTAACTTAAGCTTCGAAACACCATTCACACATGACACTGAATTTTCACACTCCCTTGTCCGTGTACATATCGAACAGCACACCACCAAAAAACATACACGACTGTGAAGTACGACCATTATTTTTTTAAATACGCGGATTGGATGTGAAAAATCAATACGTCTGAGAAGTTGAATATCAAATAACACTACTCACCAATAGAAACTCATAATTATGAATCCGTTTGATCACGTAGGACAACAATAACCTGTGAGGGTGAGCTTCACCTTCAACGTTCCTCGGAAAGTGGAATTGACTTAAATCAAACACACTACACTTTTAAGGGTTAACCTAAATTCTTATTCTTAACGTTTTACCAGTTCAACATGCTCTCATTTAATGGTTCCCTACTGTAAAGTTTAATGCAAAATCAGCAATCATATGAAATGAGAATCACTGCATCTTCTAAAGCAAGGAGCATATTAGACAAAACACAAGAAGGATTATAATGAGAATTAAATTGATGCTATACCTGATCATATGTCTGCTACCACAAATTCTTTCACCTTCAAGGTACAATAATCAACTTTTTTCTACAGAAACAGTTGGACAATGTGATATTCTCCAATGATGTAAAGGAAAACCTAGTTAAATCAGACAGGATTCATTGAGTGATTAGTGTGTGTACCAAAAATAAGAAAAGACATGTAATCAGTATCTCACCGTTTGGATACCCTTGGTCTCGATTTAGTTATGCAATGGAGTACTATACTCAACCCATTAAAAATATAATCACTAGATGAGAAGAGTATAACTATTTCCTTAAATCAAGTTTAAAATATCATGACAAGATTTGGATCAAACTTTAACCGGTGCGGGCATCACTCTAGAAGTACCTTAGAATTTCTTCTTGGTCTCAATCTCAGCTGTAAATTTGCTGGCCATATATCTGGTGCCAGCACCATGGCACAAAATTTACTATTAAAAATGGCAGCAGCCACGTAGCCTTTCTAGTAGGGAAAACATTACATAAAATGAACCATTGCCTTGTGTGAAATTATCTGCGGTAGCGGTGGCGCTTGAAATTAAAGTACACGTGCAGAATTCCACGTTCAAATGTGCACTTAAAACCTTTCTTATGAGAATATTCCCATTCTTTGTTTACGATGCGGAAAGCCTGTGACGGAAAACACAATGAAATAAGTAAATTGATTAAAAATTAAATAACCTTCATAACACAAAGGATAATAGACTTACAATGTCTTCGTATGGTGGCCCAGCATGGAATCTTATAATGCAAGTCTCCCCATTGCTGCCATCCTTCTCAATGGTGTAGGTTGGGGCTTTTGTCTTGTCTACAAGATCAGGATAGAAAATATTAAATTTGTATCCTTGCACAATCTTTGGAGGTGGGTTGTCATGATCATAGTGAGTCTGATTGTATTTGTTCCACTCGTATCCAGTGTGAACACGGTTGAAATACTTCGGCTTCCTAGGCCTGTATTTGTCATGCCACCAATAAACCTGCAACATTTATCAGACCGTCAGGAAATATAAAATACTCGGAGAAAAATCACAAGTTTTCTATTTCCCATTAAATACGAAACTCTACCAGAGGGAGTGAATTAAGTACATGATAATACAATCTTTAGGTAGTGTTTCACCTAACTATTCCTAGCTTTTCTTCTAGTAAAAATGAAAGAAGTTAGGGAAAATATATTTGGAGAAAAGCTCTAAAGAAAATTAAGGAACTTATTTTTTAGAGAAAAAGGAGGAACATAGCTTTCAAAATAAAAACTAACTGATGTATCTTTTAAAAATGAGCTGTAGAATGTTGTATCCCTATCCAATAACTACATATTTTTTTATCGTTGAAAAATCCAAAGAATCGTAGCAAGGGGCAAGTTAATGTCATGTGACATTCCACAATTGTCATGTCATTTAAGGCCAAGACACTATACCTGGGAATCCAGGTTCACTTCAGCACCAGATCCAAACACCGCATCTCCATCTTCCATATCCCCCATAGCTTTCAAAGCCTTCATCTCAAAATTATCTTCAGAAGGAGCTGGCTTTGATGCCATTGCTTCCTGAACTCGTTTTTGCTGCTCTTCTAAGACAGCCTTACGATTCCGCTCCTACAAATGTACGGACAGGGTCAAGTTATAAAATATCTAAATTAGGCATAAGATCAACATTAAAAAAATTATGGTTAGAAATATTACCAGCATGGCTCTATCCTCTTCAGGGTCAATAGCTTCCTCACTTTCATCACCATGCAACAGTTGTGGCGAAAATGAGCAAGCCTCATCTTCAGCTTCTTGCTCCTCTCTAATGAACTCTGGTGAAAATGATTGATCTGGAGATCGGACTAGCAAGTAAAACAAACAATAAATTTCAGTATGAAAATTGAGATGATTGGAGCCAATAAAAATTATTTCATGTACAGCTAAATGTCCTTAACAACAAAAAGCTTTTTACCTTTAGTATCATCCTCTGTATCTTCCTCCTCCTCATGTATCATAGCATTAGCATCCTCGAATTTATCTTCATCCTCCAATGGTCTCTCAAGAGATTGCAAATGCTTTCGTAGCAATTTAGCATGAATTTCCTTTAAACAAGCCTGTATTTGGAGCAATTTATAATAGTTGAACCAACCATTGTCTAAAGCCATGTAAAAGAATGGAAATTAATGCAACTTAGAATACCTTGGCTTTATAAATGTGGAGATGTTTTAAAATGGCTTCCCAGTACTCAACCACCTTTGCTGTGCCAGAACGCATTTCTGATTCAATGTGAACCTGTAAAGCCTCCAATTCAGCATGTGTCTTCCCCTGCAAAAGCCTCTTCACATCTGGCTCAACACTGGAATGCAATCCCCTTTCTTCTGCAAGCAGCTCAGCAGGAGGTTCTTCTCCACGCACCCTAGCTCGATCAAGCGCATCCTTTTTTCTCACTTCAGCTAGTTCCCAATCACACACCAGAAGGAGTGCCTACATGAAGACGCAATTAAACAATGTGCTTTCAACTTTAAACAAGATACCAACCATAATAGTCATCCAAGTTACTAAAGCAGGAAAAGGTCATGAAAGTCAACTAGTTCATCTTGGTTCCAAAGCACCTCAAATTTTGTTTAAATATTATCCTCGATTTGTTGTTGCCATAATATAGACAAGGTAGAACACATAAATTAAGTAGCCTGTGTAGAACTATAATGGAAAAATAAACAATGGAGACAGGGTGATACCTCCCAATATTCTACATGAGTTGGTGTTGCCCTGTCAAGGTCCAGATGCATTTTGATGTCATCACGTAGCTCGTTCATTTCGTTTACAGTCAAACCCTGCTTCATATATCAAATCATTATGTAACTTGTCCAATAATATTATCTGGATATCCTTAGTCATACTATATAACATTAGAACAGTAGGAGAAATAAAATAAAAAGAAAAACAATAAATTAACCTTGAAGACCATATATGGTTCATTTATTTCTATATCCAAATCATCAGAGCCGTTGAGATGCTTGGTTAGGACATCAATTGGTCTGGCACGCCCTTCACGCAATCTAATTTCTGACCTAACTTTGCTTTGATCAAAATGGAACTGCAGATTAAATAGTCTAAATCATTAAAACTGACAATATTATATAAAATAACCACAAACGAAAAGAAACTAAAGACACAGTACCTCTTCTTCTTTTTTTTCCCAGTCCTGAAACTCAGCTCGAGCACGTTCTCTAGCTATCAGTGCCTGGGAGAAAGAATGTGTTAAATCACGATAATATAACATAGTTTATACACCATCAACAGCCTGCAATAAATCAAGCCTAGGCTTGACTCACATATCTCTATATTTGGGCCAAAATTGAAAAGCCACGCAGCCTTGTGCCCCACCCCCAAAAACAAATCAGAAAACAAGGAAAATACATAAGTGGTATTTCATATTAGAATATGACCACAGAAAATACAGTGGTGGCATGATATAAATGGCAACTGTTGAAATTCAAGGAAATAGATGGAAAGGAGACAATATATTTGAGTTGAGATACCAAAGGCTGATTTAATACTCCTGTATATAATTTTATATTAATGTAAAGTATAAAATGAAGTACCATAGAAGTAGTACAAGCCCAAAACTAATAATAGTTTAACCCTACACAATAATTATCGACTAATAACAAATTATGAGAAAGGACATACCATTTCTTCCTCATGCCGTGCTTTCTCAAGTGCTCTTTCCTCTCTTCTCTTTTTCACTTTTTCAATTTCTGCCTGCAATATTATTATTGTAATAAGAATTGAGAAAGTTTAGCTGTTAGGCCATCAATGAAACCAACAAATTTGGGAAAGCAAATAACAAAGACGCAAAGCCTAACCTCAAATACAATTTAATTCAAAATTTTATCTATTATTATTGGACTAGCTCAATCCACCAAATCCAGTCCCAGCTAACGATTTAATACAAAGTTTTAAGTTTCAGTTATAGTCAAGGTTGTCACATTTCTTAATTTTGTAGGAAATTGAGGACAGATACAGTTGTGAATGCATATGCAATCACAAAGACCAGGGTTTTAAGGACTTGTTGAGGCGACACACGGTACTCTCCCCTATTGCTGAAAACCAGGAGGAAGAGACATATAGATTTCTTCAAAAAGATCATCATGAATAAAAGTGTTACGGACATCAGGTGGATGAAGAGACCAATGTTAAGCAGCTACCAAAGCTAATAAGCAGCGTGCTGTAACCATTTTAGCAATAGGTGAAAAGGCGTCATGATAATGAATGCCTTCTAGTTGTCTATATCCCTTTGCAACTAGGTGCACCTTATACCATTCAAGAGAACCATCGGATTTGGTTATACACCCAACAACAACCAATAGCCTGCTTTCCAAGAGTTAAGAGTTGTGAGAGGCCTTCAAAACAGCCAACTCAGATATCATTGCCTCTGCCAATGAGATTGAGATGCAGCTTAAGCATAGCATGTAGGTTCAATACCATTAGTAACAGTGGCAATGAAAGACTGATGTTGAGGTGTGTAATGATCCTAAGAGATAATATTGCAAACATGATATTGTGTACCTTTGTTTGCTTGGTAAAGATGATGAAGATGACATTGCATCAGGAGACGTTATCTAAATATAATAAGTTGCAGGTGGAACATAAAATCGTTGGGAATGATGCAAGGGGAACATAGATGGGGAGGTAATAGAAGTAACAGGGACGAGTTTTGTAGGTGTTGGTTGAGTGTATGAAAAAGTCTCGGAGGTAAGATTATCTGGAATAGTATTATGTCATGGTCTGCTGTGGTTGAGGAAGTGTCAATGGATTCATCTAGAAAAATATCCTCATGGAAGAATAAGCTTGTGTGACATCAGGTAGAGGATTCATTAAAAAGAGTTGGCCACGAATAACACTATAAGATTCATTCAACCCCATAACAAACTGCATCATCTTGCGCCTTTTATTATATGCTCCACAAGAGCAAATCGCGTTCTTATAGGAGCCTAACTCATTCCATAACTTCTTTAACTTTGTGTAATAGGCTGCAACAATCATTTCATTTGAATCTGAAAAATCCGTGGTGTACCACTTTGAGAGAAGCGATTTTGAAGATCTTCCCAAACTTCATGAGCAATGTCATAGAAAATAACACTATCTACAATGTCAGGTGCCAACGAATTAAAGATCCAAGATAACACCATGTCATTTCATTTTTTTTCCCATGTTGTATATTCTTCTAGATTAACCTCGGCAAGAGGTGCCTTGAGAGTTCCATCAACAAAACCCAATTAGGATTTTGCATTCAAAGAGATGACCATGGCTCAACGCCAAATAGAATAGTTAAAATGATGGAGAGAATAAGAATTGTTGGAATCTGGTTTATTTCCATCATTAGACATGAAAAAAAGGCAGAGGAATGGCTGTGCAAAGGATCATCACCCCTCTTGATACCATGTAAAGAAAGGAAATAAAAGGAATTCTTCCTTATATTACAATTGACTGAAAAAAAATCACAAATATATACAGGAGAGAATATCTATAATATGGTATTATTCCTATAATTTACAATACAATCCTTACAAATCAGCTAATCTAATTTGAACAATTATAATATTTTATTCCAAGAATCTCGAGATATAATTGATTTCCTAATAGTGGTGCTACGTGTTGATTCTAAGAAATCCCTTTGAACAAATACATTGGGCTCTTTTGGGGAACTAGTTTTGGGATTTCAAACTCCAAAAAATATACAGCTGTAGTGGCAGTGAAATAATAAAGAAAGCTTGGATTTTGAAGGTGATGATTGATGATTCCTGTCTAGGAAACTGGCATTTGACTTTTGTTGGTATTTACTTGTATATTTTACCAGGCAAGCCCTTGGCATCTCTATCTGAGATTTAAAGAAGAGGCAGAGACTCCAGAAACCTTGATATTGCACCCAAATCAAGGTTATAGACCAGTTCATAAACCATACTTCAACATAACTAAAGCAACCCAGATTCACATTCGTCCCCAATGTAGTAACTAAATTGATGGGGGAAAAGTAAGTTCATTTGCACACATGGTCCAGGAACCAAATTGGTATCAAGATACCGAGAGATTATCGCTTTAAAGCTTTTAAATCAAGTGTATAGGAAATTTTGCAGAGGGAGGAACAAATAATGACCATGCAACATATATCCTGTATCATGACTGTTAAAATAAAAGGGGAAAATTGTGTTATAGGTCCCTTTAACTGCTGTCGGTAAATTACAAAATATGCAATGACGAAAACCTATCGATTATGAAGTATACACGAACTAAAATCAATTTTAACGTAAAATAGAGAACCTAAATCACATTTTACCCAAATAAAATTCATGGATACAAGTGCATACCATCCTTTCTATCTGTCTCTTTTTCTCGGCCTTAACTGAAAACGTATCAATAGACACACCTTGAGAAACATCGCGTTCAATCTTCTTGCGCCAAACAAACCTACAAATAACGTTTGTGTAGGTTTACAATCTATAAGAGCGACCACAACTTATCTCAAGATTTATGTATTGTGACGCTAAAATAAATTAACTTTAACCACGAGATACGAAAACCTATGACAAATAAGCAGCAACTTACTTCTCATTGAGATTGGAGTCACCGAATGGATTCGAATCGTTGGAATAGCCCGATACCGTACTGGTTTTCAACTTTTTCGCGACTTTCATAGCCTGAAACAATGGAAAATCATTCGATACGCGAATTCTAACGGTGAAGAGACAAGATAGGTATAGGGAAACTAGATGATGACCTTTGTTTGGGCCTTTTTGGCCATGTACTGCGCGATTTCCTCTTCTGTGATGTTCCTCGAGGACTTCTTCTTCCTCCTATCGCTGTCGGAGTCACGCTGCTTCCGGCGGCTACCGCTACGGTGGCGTCGGTCCGAGTCGGAATCGGACGGTGACTCGGATTCGGACTCATCCGATCTTCTTCGTCTTCGGTCTCTTCCGCCACTCCTCCCCATTATCTAAAGAAAATTCAGCTAAATCAACACTGTATTGTGGCTTTGGTAAACGAAGAAGGGAATTGGAGTGGCTATGTGAATTAATTGAAGATAGTGAAAACTTGCACACAACACCATAACTTTCATCCAACTCATGTTCTTGCACTTAAATTTATATTTATAATTTTATATTATTATAGTTAATAATTAATGTAATAATAGGTTTTAGGATTTTAATCTACAATTTTAATATTATTATGATTTGAAATACATTTTTTATTATTTTTAAAATTTACATATACATATGTCAGCAGATATATATATATAATTATGAATAGCAGTATATATATTTAAATTTATATTTATATTATCATTTTATTTTTAAAAATATTTATTCTGAAACTATAAATTTTTATGTTATATTTATATTTCATAATCTGTTTACTTCTATATTTCTTAAAAAACTTAAATATGTTTTTGCTCTCAGTGATTTTTTCTTCTGTTGTTGGTCTATGTTTTATTTTTAATTGTTTTGTTTATAGTATCTTTTGTCACCCAATGTTATCAAAACTGCATACTCAATCAAGATAGTTACATTATAGTTCAGATATAGCTATAGTATTTATTGTCAAACAAACAAACTTGACAAGCAAGTTTATGTAAATTCTTATCATGAAAATCTAATCACAAACCAATCAATGTTTTCTCTAACTCAAGATTTAGTATTGAATATTGGACTAAGATACTCAAATTTCTTTCATTTGGACCATGACATCAAAATTTATGTGAATTCTCACAGTATATTCTTACAGTAAAGTTGACTCATTCTTTATCGATCTTAAATCACCATCATACCATCACTTATTACTAATATAATAAAATTAGTCTAAATACCAAGTTGCTCCTTTACACTCTCCCTTACATGCTAAAACCCTTACATCCCACACCACAACAAATCCCACCATAACCAACCAATAACCACCACTTTCCCGATGATGTTGAGCCACGCACAAAAAGTCATTACTTATTAACTTAAATCTAGAAAATGAGAAGAAAGAGGTGAATGGTTTATGACTCATTACATATGACGAAGATGGAGAAAAAAACAGTCCCACAAATCTGCCAAATTAGGAACACTGATACTACAGTTATTGATTAAAATAATATATATATATATATATATATATATATATATATATATATATATATATATATATATATAATCATACTCTCCTAACCCTAAATTTTAAGATATTAGTACATAGGTGATGAGAAATTTTAGATAAACTCCCTAAACAAACTTCAGGAATTTACTTGATCATGGTCTATTTCTAATTATTACAAGAGAAATGATTATCTATATGTATGACTTCAGCAGACATTAAATTAAACTCTATGCGACAATTTGTCATTGAAGTTTACGATCCAGAAGAATGTTCTAATCCAAGGGCCAAGACACTGGGGTAAGTGGTAGAGTGCAAGGCTACAAAGATTTGAAGGCTAAATAATCAAAACTACAAAGGTAAATTAATGTTTTTGCATATTATAGTTGATTAAAAATTGGTTACATGTGTGGAATATACCCTACATGTGTGTTTAAATAGCATATGAATAGGAAACGAAAAATATTAACCAAGATTCATCGAAGTAAACCCTGTAATCAAAACCAAGATTCTCATCGTCACTACCAAATCTTGTCAAACCTAAAGCCGGAAGACGCAAAGTTCTTTTTCATAGGAAATATACTGTAGAAGAAACACTCTAAGGCAATGTCAAAGTTAATGTCTCAAATTTCTGAGTTCTTGGAGGCCCTTCGTGATCTATGCTCAAACTAAAATATCAGGTTAAATTCTTTAGTTCACTGCAACTTCAGCTGAAAGGTAATTTGAATGAAGTACGTCCTGGCCAGAAACTTTGGTCTTAGAGTTCTTAAGCACTTGCACAGCTTCTTCCACCTTTGCAGAAAGAGACTCCGGCGATTCCAGGAGAACCAATAACTCTGCATTGTCCATCTCCAGAAGCATCCCTGTTATTTTTGCCGCTAGGCTAGGCTGCTCAAGATATCACAGTAAACACACTAAGAATTTTAAAACTTAACCTTCAACAACAAAAAGCAAAAGAGAATAGTAGATTGTTATGCCTTTAGTTTCTGAATAAGCATGTAAAGATGCTCTCCGAGTATCTCTTTTTGCTGCTCGGGAGTAGCACCAGCAAGCAAGCTATGCAACATTTCTGGCCCCTGGGACCCTCTACCAGAATTTGAACCAGATCCTTTTTCCGTGTCACGCTTGCGTCCATTGGGTATGTACTTAGGCTGTCCGGTTCTCTTCGAAAGATAGAAACTTCAGAAATAAGAACTTTCGACACAAGTAAAGAAAGGGATTGGCTTGTATTGAAATGAAATCCAACTATTCTTAATTGTTTTATATTGAGAACTAAACAACAGAAAACAATTTTTTACTGGTCCTGATTTCAAGTTTAGTTTCTAAAAACAAGAGGCACTAGCACCACTGTATATGTTTTGAGTATGTTCACTGAAATGACATTTATTACAGCAAAGCAAACAGAAAAGGGAGCTAAAAACCAACAAAAAGAAAAGGAAAACCTGCTGAGCACTTGACTCTCTTGGAGAGATCATCGATTGAGAAGTCTGCTGGCCTTGTTGCAAATAAGTACCAGAGTTAGTATTTCCCTGTGATGCTGAATGCCCATTCAACCTGCCCCTGTTTTGCCTATGCTGCCTATTATTGTTAGAAACCTGTGAAAGAAATACATATATATTCATTCATTACAACTTTCACTGAAACAGGACTAGTTTTCCAAGTAAACAAATGTGGCTATATAGTTCCTTCATGCCAAAAAATCTTGATCCATTCTAAAAATCATGAAAAAAGTGAATTAAATTCAAGCATTTTTTCAGTTCCAAAACAGTTTTTACTCACTGCGGGAGCAGATGACTGTTGAAATGATCTAGCAGGGGGTGCAAAGCCATTAGCCCCCCATCCCGGCCTCAATGCAAGAGGTTGATACATCAGCCCAGCTCGAGGAGGCACATGTGAAATAACACTAGTAGCTGCATAATAATAAGGAGGATATCCACCAGTGATAATGGTAGCCGAAGGTCCGGTTAGTCCTGCTATTTGCTGTGTGTATTGAAGCTGCAATTGTGCTTTCCTATCCTCTTTCCTCTGAGCAAGGGCAACATACAGTGGTTTACCATGAAACATGAATCCTGTGGCACATAACATCAACTTAAACATAATTAAGGCATTGCAGACAAATAGTGTTACATGTGGGCATGGTTGTGGAATCTCAGATTGGAGTCGTAAATCCTTTTACATTTATTACGAACAGTATATTATGAATAATAAATATACATGAAAAGTAAGAGACATAAGAAAAATTATTAAAAATATTATATGCAAAAATGAAGTATTTAACCCATAAGAACAAGACATAATGATAAAATTTAGTTACTATTTCCTACTTTTAAATTTACATTCTAATCTTATATTTTCATTAGTCATATCTTAGATCAATCTCAATTAGTTCATCCTTTTTTTAATATGATATTCTCTTGTAGTTCATCCTCTTCTTGTTCAAACATTTCTTCAATTTCATTCTCAAAGGCTGAAATATAGCTTTCCTTTTTTATTAACCTTACTAGATAAAATAATCAGAATCCTTAAACAATATATATCTTGTATAGAAAAATAAAAAGAAAAAAAAATATAATAATCATATACTAATTCAAACAAATAATTGAATATTTTTCTAAACAAATAAAATAAGAAGAATATTTAACCTACCAATAATTTTGTATAAGAAAAGAAATAAATAAAAAGAATAAATAGCATTCATATACTAATTCAAATAATAATTAACTTTTTTCTAATAAATCAAAAAATATAAGAATAATAATACATTGATTTAAATAGTAATTGATTTTAGTAAAGAAAATAAAAAAAAGATCTGCATGGCATTGTAAAATATTGTAATAATCTATTCTATAATATTAAGTCAAAGAAAGAATCACCGTCCTCCCTCTCACCCCTTCTCCGCCTCTCTCACTGTGCCTAACGATTCTTCTCCGCGTCTGTGCCTCTCACTTCGTCGGCGTGACTTCTTCACACAGTAGCAGCACAATAACATTCTCTTTTCGGCCTTTCTTCTTTTCATCCGTTTTTTTTTTTTTTTTCTTTTGCCATTCTCAATATATAGGCAGCAGCAGTCGTTCCAATAGAAGAGGTATTTCACGCGTGACTCTTCATTTCGTTTTTCATGCGTCACGCCTCTTTTACTTAACACAATCTTAGACATCGTGAATAGTGGGCGGCAGGTGCTGAATCGCGAATCACGCGATTCAGTTCCGATTCAAGTTATAAAACTGAGTCATCCTTCATCCTTCTATATATACCGCAGAGGAAGATTTTCAAATCAAACTGTGATTCGAATAGTACAATTCTAATCATCGAAGAGGAGGATTTTCAAATCAAATGGTGATTCGAATAGCACAATTCTAACTACATTGAATATGGGTTTATTTGGACAAACTTACAAAAATTTTAGGAAAATGAAATAAGGTTCTCTACTAAAATTAACTTATATATAAGTTATTTGTAGTTTTCTCATATTTTAATTTATAGAGAAAGTCATTTTCTTTTTCTTTTAAAACTGCTTACAGAAAAGTTTGTTCAATCATACATGCAATGCATTTACATAAAATTTTCACTAAAATGACATGTAAAGAGGCAGAAAGGAAGACTTTTAGATCAGAACATCAGTTCCAAACCAATATCAAATAGCGATTGATGACAAAATATAAAATATATTTTCAGATTTACGGATATCCTTTATATGTGTTACCAAGTAGGATTGCTTGTCACATATACAAGCCTGGAAAGGGCTTCTCTAAAACGAGCTTGCATAAGAAAATGCAGAAGTAATGGGGTCTTTTCATCCCTTAAATTTTTGTAGGTTAAGATCACTGTATAATAACTTAAATCCAATAAATAACAATATATCATAGTATTTCTTTAAAATTAGTTTATTGAAATATAAGTAAGCACTTGCATCCCTGTTTCATATGGCTAGAATATTTATCTAAAAACTGGAGCAGATCCAATCTTATCATCGACTTAACTTGCTTACCATGATAAGTGTTCACAGCTTTATTGGCCTCCTCAGGAGTGGAGAAGCAGACAAAGCCAAACCCTTTACTTATCCCTTTATCATCTTGCATAACTTTCGCAGAAGTTATAGTGCCACATGCACTAAAATGATCCCTCAGTTCTTCGTCACTTACATTGTCATCAATGTTTTTCACATAAACGTTTGATCCCTGAAGTTAAATGACGAAACTCTAAGACAGCTAAAACATAAATGACAAGTTAAGTATGTGAGAATGGCATGGAAATCACCTTGTATTTCAATATTTGTTCCTTCCGTTTCTCCTCAAATTGGTGGTGCAAGATCTGCTCGCGCTCAGCTTTCTTTTGCGCTCTGGCTACATACAGAATCTTAGAACCTGTTTATGAAAAATCAAAACTACTTAATATACAGAATTATACATCAAGAAATTTCAACATTACCCTGCAGAAAACCTATGCAGTATAGTGCATAAACTACCTAATTGTGATCCATTCATTTCTTCCATTGCCCTTTTAGCATCATCTGGGTTATCATAGTTCACAAAGCCAAAACCCTTGGGCATCCCATTGTGGTCTTTTGCAATAGCCAAGCTTACAATTTTCCCAAAAGAGGAAAACTTCTCCTTCAGTCTTGCTTCTGTAATATCCAAGTCCAAATTCTTCACGTACAAGTTTGTATATCTAGCATCCGCGCCAGGCAAAATGCGATCACATTTTTTTACAAACTTCCCAACATATCTGGCCATAGTCATAATCAGGTTATAGTTAATATCAGAAAATAATAGGCATGCAGAAAGTGAATGCAAATTACAGACATTAAATGATGATACATGCAGGATTTCACATACAACTGATAAAAAAAAACACATACAGCTGTTTATCACCAACAGTAGAGCCATTCAGCTTCTCTATAGCAACACGTGAAGATTCCTCCGATTCAAATTGAACAAACCCATATCCTTTGCTCTTCCCATCGTCAGTTGTAACAACTTTGCTGGACAAAATATTCCCATATTTCTTGAATATATCTTGCAGTCCAGCATTATCTATCGATTCAGGAATGTTCTGCCAACACACAAGAAACTCTCAGTAAGAATCCCTTCAGAAACAACCAAGAACCAAACAATGTCTTAACTATTTCAATTTTCAAATGAAAGCTCTGTCTACCAGATACCTTGATAAACAAGTTCCCAATAGTGCTCTTCCTCGCATCAGGATCGCGACGCGACCACATCACCCTCATCATTTTTCCATTCAGCAACGTATGATTCTTAGTCTCGATTGCAAGAATCGCTATAGCAAACACCATTTCATTAACACGAAAAACACACTCAGAGATCTCGATCAACAGACCTCCGTCGCTCTCTCTCATTCAAGCAAAGTGTTTATATATAATATCATCAAGAGAAATTAATTAATCCAGAAACAAACAAACAAACAAACGAAGATCAAGATTACATGCAAAGAAAAAACAGAGCACAAATGCGTAAAACCTAAAGGAAGAAAGGTGAATGGAGGCTAAACGCACCGTCCTGAGGCGAAACGAAGTTGACGTAGCCATAACAGAGGGATTTGCCGGTGGAGGAGTCTTTGCAGACGCGAACGGAAGTGAGGCTCTTGAACTCGGAGAATGCGTCAACGAGGTGGCTGTCGGAGACGTCAGGATGGAGGTCGCCAACGTAGAGCGACGCCGGAGAGGCGGCGACTGAAGGAGGAACCGCCATGGATGAATCTGATTAAGGAAGGAGTAAGAACGAAAGGAGAAGGTGCGACCGCAGAAGATTGTTACGGCGTTTTGTGAAACGGAAGAAAGAAACGTTGGTGGTGGTGATGTGAGTGAGAGAAGAAGGAAGAGGGAAAGTGTGTGATACGATTTGATATTGGCGAAGGACAGAGAGAGAGAGAGAGGTTGGTGTGTGTGAGAGTGAGTGAGTGTAGGAGGATTCCGCATGCATGGCCGTTGGATACTATAAACCATCCTCTCCATTCCCACGCGCCTTGCCCGAGTGTCACCCACACTCCTCTTTGCAATTTTTACGCACCTCAACGACGAATCGTCAATGCCTTAGCCGTGCCTGGTTGGCTGACGAATCGTCAATGCCTTAGGCCTGCCTGGTTGGCTGTCATTTTAGATCTTCTCGATCACAACAATAACACATAACTTCGGATAGGTTTGCTTTGCTTCATTATCTTACCACTTCTTTTTTTAAATAAAATACTGAAACTATTTTTCAGAAACTATACATAAATCAATTTACTGCAAATTTTGGAATACTATTTTGTCGTTTGTAGAAAATGTGGCTCTTGGCCCGAAATGATTTGTTTATTGATATGGATTTTATTATATATCATTTTGAAAAAAATGTGTTTAATAGTATGGTTTAGTAGAAAAAGAAAAAACATGATATTTTGTTATCACAGTCAAAATGGGTGATTTGTATTGCTAGCCATCATAGACTATTTTGGCAATGATAATTAATGGTGTACATTTAAAGAAGTGTGGTTGTTAATAATGATATTAGTGGATATGTAATTATGTCTTTGTATAGTTTAGAAATGGGGTAATATTTTTAGGTTTAGGCGAAAAGAGTTGGAATGTTAAAATGTGATAGAAAGAAAGTTGGTGGAATTTTGTTAGAAATGATGGGCGCGTGGCAGAAGAAAAGGGAAGGCATAATGTAGAATGAGTGAGGAATAAGAGGATGACTGTTTCAAACATGCACGAAAGGCAACAAAGGAAACGCTTAGCTTCCTTCTGTTGTTAGTCGTTGTGTAGGCTCTTTTCATTATCCACTAATCTGCTTAAATTAAGCTGAGTAAGACCTTGTGCTATGTTTTTTTTTTTTTTTTTTTCTTCATTGGTGGACTCACAACACTAGCCACATAATCTCTTGACAAAATCAAAGTTAATATGCATGTTAAATAACAAGCATATCTAGAGGCTACATAACATTTATAAATGGATATGTAAGATTCCCACACACAATTCTTATAATATAGTAATAGTGAAAAGAAACCTTCCACTTGTTTATATTTTCTTAAAAGTAGATAAAACTGTTGTAAAAAAATGATAATGATAGTTAAAATAAATAATAAATGATGTGTTGTGTAGTTAGAAAAGAAAATGAATAATGCATATCAGAATAGCATATCAGAATAATATATCATTTCGTATATATAGTAACAGATAAAAGTAACATAACATAAGAATAATATAAAATATAAATAATATTTTAATATAATAAAAACGTTATAAATAAAATATTTTTTATTAAAACTCTAAACATACAATCATTACGTAATTATTAAAAATAATTATAAATATATTTTGTGTAATCTTCACACATACGCGTGCATGTTTATATATATATAGTTTTATTCTTTATAATTGTAGATAAATACTAAAACTATTTTTTTAAGATATAAACCAAAACATAAAAATTATGTGGATAAGAAAGTAAAAAAAATATATATATATTTAGTAACATTAATGAAAAGAAAAAATACAATTAAGAAATCTCCATAAGCAACTCTGATTTAGGAATAACTCTGATTTAGGAATAGAAGAACAAAGATAACCAACAACCTATGCAAAAACAATATTGTTAGTCTTTCTTTACATTGGTTTGACAATTTTGTTGCAGCACAGGGTACACATCCGTCCATTGGTGACAATATGAACACAATTCCAAGAATATGACATTCCCATATCCTGTGCTGAAAATCACAAGTAAACTGTTTTATGTAATCAGAGTAGTTTATAAATACTACAACTTTCATCTACTCCAGAGATAAACTAGTCTACAACGCCAGTTCCCAACAAGAAAGACCCTTTGTAATGAGATCCTCATCTTCAGCATGCTAAGGATACCAATGAAATTAAATGAAATTAAATATAGCGCAGAAAACAGCAACCACCTCCCGTTTCAATCCAAGGGTATGCTGATAACAAATAAAACATCAGCCAATCCATGTAAGCTTCAAAGAATGATCTTTGACTCCTGGTAGCGGTTTACAAAAATGGAAACTCCATTAAAATTATGTGCACAAGGAAAGCAGCAATGCCTGCTGCTAGCAACTTGGAGAAAGTGCCTATGTGGGAGCAGCCCACATTCACGTGTCCTGAATTGTTGATGTATGCATCCTTGCTCTTGCTCGTGGCCATAGAGACGTTTACAGACAAGGAACCTGACCACCAACTCAAGATTATGACAAAGTAAAAATACAATACATGCAGAAAGATTCACTTACTTCAGTGAACTTACAGTCATAATTGGCCCATCCAATTCGTTGATTAGCTAAGTCATATACAAATATCTTATCTTTTAGGACAAGATCTGCAAAAGAACCAAAAACTTGGTTGATCCACTTGCTGACCAAATAATTTTATGCATAATTGACACAAATATGAAATTGAAAAAAATTAAGTCTCCGAAAAAAATTTTAATTAGATCGTGACAGCACAGAATCTAACCATTTTTATCATATTTTAAAATCTCATTTGAATGTCTACTGAAAATAAACAGCTAAGGTTTTTTGTGACATACCTTAAATGTGTTTTCAGTTTTGCTAATCTCATATTCAGCCTACCAAAACGAATTCTCAAAGAAATAACTGTGTAATAGTGTTTACTACAGTTGAAGACAAGATATTTATCAACGAAGATCTTTTATGCAACTTACTAAAGAGTCCATTTCATAATCAATTTTGAAAAAGTGAGTTTTTCTTCAGACTCCATGCAGATTTTACTGTTTAAATAATTTTTCCAGCTTCTAACCTCCTAAAATTGAGAATCCCTGGTCCCCTTTTTGGAAGCCAATGCACCACATTGAAGCAGCATCCTGTGAAATCAAGCTAGTACATCAGCCTATTATCAGTGATATGAATTTGAAAATAATTTCTCCTACTTCGGCAAGATAGAAGAGGCAATAACGTGACCAAACTAAAAATAAACATACTTACAAGGAAACCATAATGCATGAGGTAATGTTCTGGATCTAAAACCATAGATGCCCCACCCATGAAGTTTAAAGTGACTTGAGGAAATATATCATCTACACTGAATAAGCATAAATTCAAATGAGATCCTCAAACTGTAATAGGGCCAAAAAAGAATTATGATGAAAGAATTTAAAGATCTTTGTTAAAAAATTAACATTGAATTGAAATAACCTGTTTGATACCAGATAACACTGGTTTCCTTTTGAAATAGTGGGTTTGGAGAACTGTGACACAGCAGCAGTTATCTACACATTCGTATAGATATTCAACATCAGTACATGATATACAATTTCTTAAAATTTTAAATGCATGATAAATATGCTCAAGAATTTGTTTGCCCTCTCTTCAACACGATTTTGGGGCAAAAAATTGCAACAAGAAATTTTCACTTTTCAGCATCCAATGCATATTGAAACATCTCCCTATATAGGAGGGCATTACAATTTTCAGATCATATCCTATCTGATAAAACAACTACAGTAACAGTAGTCTTTTCATTTAATAACATGCGCATGTAACATGGAATCAAAATTTGGTGTAATCGGTTGGACTTCTTAGGTGGATACCAGATTTTGTTAACAAAAACCACAAGAGAAAAACTCTAACACAAAACCATGTTTAATAAAAATATCAGGCAAGTTCTAAAGTTTGAGAAAATGCATTTTGAAGGGAACTTAAACCAAAATGTGAATCGGAAGCCAAACAACTCTTGCTATGAAAGCCAAATGTTGTAGTCTAAGTCAGTAGTCAACTTTGTCAAATCCAATAATGTACTACCAATGAAAATGTTGCAGGTCAACAGATGACACGGAAATCATAAGTGAGGTGGCAACCAATAAATGACATGGAAATCACATATGTTGTTGGCTGTATGCTGATGTGGATAGTCAACATATGATGCCGATAGCCATCAGCAAATGTGGACTTGCCAGCTACACAAGGCAGTCAGAAATGACATGACTGTAAATGACACAAGCATGTGGATAAGGTTCGTAGTAGGCTAGTAGGACGTAGTGAGACAAAGTTTTGTGTTTGGGTCTTAGTAGATAATAAAGTAAGAAAACTACATAATCCAATCTGCATAGACAATTTGTCTAGCAAACATTTCTGAGAATCAAATTCCATAACAAAGTTCACTTACGGACACTCATGAGTCAACCTCTTCTAATACAGCACAACGTTATAAGCCTCTTTATAACTTCATCATATGGCGAGGGTCTACACTAATATATGGTAGTAACAAAAGTTGAAAAGTTTCCTATGAAAGTACCATCTTCATACTCACTCTATTAATTTAGTTTGAGGGAAAAAGTAGCAGCAACTCCCCTGTTTTAGAAAAAAAGACAGGGTCTTGCAGATGTTAAATTATCTCTTGTATTCTGAAGTTGGCGATTGGTCAATGTGATTTTTTCCAAAGAGCTTGGGTAAACAGTTTAATGGGCACGTAAATAGCTTATCATATAGATTTTTTAAAACCATCCTTGGAGATTGATCATTCAATTAACTAGGGCCCTATTGAAAAGGGAGGACAACCTCAAATGAACAGCCTAATCTTCTGGTTTAGACAGAAGGATCTTCCTGTTACATTACCATTTGTTATATTAGGGTGGCGGGCCATGTCAGATTTTATGTACTCAAGTACATTTGGATGATAAAACCACAGAAATTGGCCACAGCATACTGTAGTGCCACAAATTTTAAGTAAGAGTAAACTCACAGCATCAACAAAAGGATTGTATGCTTCTTGAACAAGGTATGCCAATGTTGTTCCAGTGTCAACTATAGTTCCTCGATTATTAGTTGTCGCAAATACACCTGAATCAATTGGGAGAAGTTGTCCATTAACAGCAATGCTCTGAAGATTTAAGTTGTAATGAGGCCTGAAATTTCACCAAAGAATTAGACAAATAAAAAGCGAGACATAGAACATAGAAATATACTGATATATATATATATATATATATATATATATATAACTTTTTTTTTGTCCATGGACATGATCCACACAGAATCCCAAATCTAACGACCAAGAACTAATTTGTGTTCGCAGTACATAGCTTCCGCAGGCCAAGCATTATTTCAACTTTGTGGGAACTGATCTTGAGATTACCACATCTACCCCATGTCCCAGGGCACGCCTTAGGACACTAGGGGTCAGTCCGGTGATCCTAGGATCAAACTGCTGGTAATTTGGCAACTGAATAAGCAATATTAAGTATTATGTTTAATTCAAAAACTTATTTCATTAAATCAACAAAGTTTGTTGTGTGCTATCATCTATGGTCGTTTTTATTACAATTTTTGCCGAATAAATAGCTCATAATGCAAGGTTTCAAACCCCCAAAAATTGAAAAGAGGTTTACCACTTCCAGGTTTAGTCATGCTCATTAAACAAGGGTATGACACGTAACGGTGCGCTTCATGAAAATAAACTGTCTTGGTAAGGAGAGGGCTGAGCCCTTGACAACAATATCACATTGAGAAACCAAGAAAGTTTTATCCTTCTCCGCTAAAGGCATGAACTTGAATATACAAACTAAAGCCATTGCTTTTATAAATAGAATACTGGCCAAAATCAACATATTTGGCTAAAAGCAATGAAAAAGAAGTAAATTACCCTTCAGAAAATTGCAATCGAGGATAAGAGATTACAATTTTATGAGCAGTCCTCATAGATTGATAAAATGCAAGAAAAAGAAAATTCAGAAACTTCGTGTTAGCTATGGGTACAAAACAACCACTATTTGGCTAATATTTTTAAGATGTCAACTAGCACCACTGATTTTATGTTTCATTGTAAACAACGTGTAATCTAACTAGCAAATTGATATGCTAAATTCAAGACTGACTATCTCATAATTGTCTACCATTAAGGGAATGTTTTGATACCAGTTGGGAGACCAAACCAACTTTCATTTTCCATAGAATGTTGTGTCATCATGTTTGGCACTTTTTTTTCACCTCTAGATAGAAACAAAAACAAAATTCAGCTCAAACTCCAGCTAAACCAAAAGGTAGTGCGTGCTTAGATTTTCTTTAGAAAATTAAGCTAAGTTCAACTCAATTGGAGTTGATACAAAAGCAAATCATCATAGTTTTTAAGTCAACTGGAGGTGAATTTTATTTCTGACTGGATCTAAGAAAATGTCAAACTTGTAGGCATAGTTTAGTTGAGTTCAACTCAACTCAACTTCCTAACTAGTATCCAAACACACTAAGTAATCTTTAACAATAATTCAAGTACCTAGTTTCATAATTTTCTTGGAAATGAATAGAGCCTGTACTTTAGTATTAAGGAAAAATATGTCCATCAACAGAGTAAAGTAAACTTGGAAAAAGAATGCAGAAGAGAGAACATACTGTGATGGGACAAGTGGGCTATAAACAATACTTGGCTCCAAAATTTCACCGAAAACTAGCACACCTCCTCCATTTTCTTTTCCTTTTAGGCAATGAGAGAAAACTTTGGGTGTCACACCCTGTGATGACAATTGTGATATAACAGATAGAGCACCAGGGCCAAACCCAAAAATTCCATCAACTGCTTTATCTGTTTTGGTCAAATCCCCAGACTGGTAGGTGCTACACCTGTTTCCAAACAATAATCCCAATAGCTTCATTTAAACTCAATATCCATCTTAACATAAACAAGGGAGTAAGTGTGCAAGCTATCACAGTAGAAAGAGGAGGTAAAATAGCGAACAAACTCAAAATAAACAGCCCATATTGTGTCAGTGTTACCTTTTCTCTCCCTTTAAAAAAATTACCTTTTGGCAATATTTTTATGCAATTGGTGTTACCCTGATCCACAGTATTATATTATTACAATGGTTGCTACTAAGCTCAGAGCATAATCTTCACACACAAAAACTACGCTCCTTTGACCCCCTATGAACCAGCTCTGATCTCTATACATCCCCAAACTCACACATGACTATCCACAGAAGTATAAGGACTCACCCAAAAACGATGGTAGAAGAAGAGTTAGAAATCAATGACTGTCCCAGGACTGTGTCAAAATACATCGTATCAGAAACATAATAACCAGTTGTCCCACTTCCATCCCCATACTGAAAAGTGTAGCTGCAATGATTAGCCTGAGAAGAGCATTCACTTGTCGCAGTTTGAACCGCATAAGAACATACTGGATCAGCGCAGGAAACAATCGCAGCAGTGGATGAGCCGGCCGTGTCAAAGAAACTCAGCTGAATCTGTAGAGTGCATACATACAAAAACACCAACAAGAGGATCAAATCATTACACTCTCATCCACAAAAATAAATGTTACACTAAATGACAACAGCTAAAAGCATCAAATTCTCACCCCTAACCCACTAGATTGCGGGCAATTACTGCAAGTCATGCAATTCAGCCACAATATGTCACTTCCAGTATCAATCTGAACGTAAAACTCTTTCGCGGGAGTTCCCAACTTCACTTTCGTGAAATACAGCCTGAAAAAAGAAAACCAAGATTAACCCCAAGGTTCAAGAGGACGTGTTATTTGCTACTCCTAACTTCTTAGCCGTTAATATCATCATCATAATATAATACAATGATCTCAAGTAAACACTCTATAAAGCTATTCCTCTTTCTTTTCTTTCTTCTTCTTGCAAATACGGCAACGGAAAATGCATAACGAAAACGGAATATTAAGAGGAACAAGAAATACACGAGGAAATTTGAAAGCGAAAAAAAGAATTACCCGTACCCAACGACGTAAGGATCGGAGGTTCCTTGGACGGCGAAGTCGACTACGCCACCAAATACACCTTGCAAGATTCGACCGTGGCGTTCTCTGTCGCGAGCTCTCAGCGCCTCTAACTCCACTGGTTGGTTCAGAGGAATGGCCCGTTCCAGAGGAAGAAATGTCCCCGAGAAACCGCCGTGCACCATCGTCGCCGCCAACGCGACGGTGGCTAAGGCGAGTAACAGGGAAACACAGGCCCGCATTTTGGTTCTTCTTCTTCAATAGCGACCACGACGACGCTGTTGGTGCATTGAGTCTTCTACAGAGAGAAACAATAGAGAGAGAGAGAGAGAAAGTAAGGAACCTGGTCTCTTTTCTCTCACTTCTTAAGTCTTTAAGTCAAATATTACACGTGTAAATTAAAGAAAATTAAAAGAAAACTTCTATTAAAAAAAATTATTAGTATATTTCTTTAATTGTATTTTCTTCTTTATCTGTTACATTAAATTACTAATTAACTTGTTCGTATGATACCTATAATATTATGTTAACCTATGGTAAAATTGTTTCACACATCATTTACCAATCTGAATGTGATTATGGATGCTTGGGCAAAGTTGGATTGAAATTTGAAAATTGTAGCATGGCAATTACCAAGATTGAAAAAGATAGAAAGTGACGTTAAAGGTACAAATTTAATATTGATTGGGGTAATTAGAGAAGCAGTAAGTCCTTATTTTACTAGGAAAGTTATTGATGTGTAAAAAGTAACGTTTGTTTGAGTTATAGATTTTGTATGTGATGAAAAATGGAGGGGAACAGAACCCAATAAAGGACATCCGTTGTCATGCACTGTCAGGGCAAGACTGTGGTACCTGCTGCTGCTTGCAGAGCAGAACCTTTTTGGACTATCTCCTGTTTTTTCCTTTCTTATTTATTATTTTACTTGTCACTCTTGTCATTAAAAAATTTGAGTCTAACCAAATTCACATAATTGATTTATTGGGGTAAGAATTCTACTTTATATTTATGGATATACTAATATGTTACTCTAAATTTTTTAATCCACAACATGAATAACTACTGATGAAGAACTTTTGGGGCTGAGTATACCCAATCTTTTGTCCATTTTTTAATAGGTATAATTAGTATTTTTTTTCTTAATATTGAGTATACAAAATGGTTCTTGCATAATGTTAAAGTTCATGGAAAGTCATTTATTCTGCTATTACACTTAACAAAAAAATATGTTTTCGTAGTAGTATGTATCGGACACATTTACTTTTGTTTTTTCTACCGCATCTTCAAACCATAAACAATATATTAAGATACAAATTTATTTTATTTCGTGATTCTCTTGTGTTTAAGTTCATAAATAGCATAAGATATTTTTCTTATCAACCAGACAATTTGTAATTTTGAAAAAAATTAAGCATGAATTGTGGTTATTATTTAAGTTTTTACAAGTATAATCGTATTCTAACTAGTTTCAATCTTTCTTTATGAAAAATAGTTTTTTAAACTTAGATATTAGTAGAAGCTACACAAAATCTTAGTAAGAAGGATTATATTTTTCTTATTATTATTTTCAGTGTTGTAAGTCCATATAAGTATAATATATAATTATTACAATATAGTTTTTTTTTTACTTCATGTATGTTTATTGAACATAACATTATTTTGGTCTCATAATTATTATTCTAAATTGAGTTAAAACCTTGTAAGATAATTGTGACTAGTTTTTTAAGAATGAGTTGTAGACAAGCAATCAAGTGGTGATTTACATATAAAAGTTTTTCCTCCCATGGAAAAAAATATAAGTAGATAGCTCTCAATTTGAGAGTGTTTTATAAAGTAAGTGAGCTTATTTATAACTTGTGTTTGAACTGATGATATTATTACTATTAAATAACTGTTTAAATTTTTAGATAATGGAATTTTTATCTAGTGTTGTTTAAAGTGTTAGATAATTGAATTTTTATAAGATGTTTGTTAGATAACTCTTTTTATTGTGATTTTTCTGTTTTTTTCACACCAACATTACATATAATTTCTTTTAAACTATTTGTCACCTTTTTATAAGCAACACAATTAATATGTTTAATATTTTATCATGTCGTGTTTCTATTGTACAACTTTTGAGGATTTTAAAGATAAATAAGTGACCATTTACATTTTCAAGTTCATGACATCTCTTATTTAGACAATAAACAATGGACAATAAGTCTCATTAATAGGTTTTCCATTTTATAAAACAAATGGTAAAAACTCATCAACTATCTTTTCATATTCTTAACCAATATGACATATTTTTTTATATTTTTAACTAATATTACTACTTTTGAAATAAACATTTTAAATTGTTTAAAATTATAAAATTATAGAAACATTTAGTTGCTATAATTTTAAAGAAATTAAAATATTTACTCCTAGTGATTAAAATCATTTAGTCTTTCGTCATTTTAAACAATTCAACAGATTTACTGATAGGGGCTAAACTATATATATATTTTTTAAAAGTTTATTTTTTTTAGAAAAAATTCCAAATTTGAATATCAACAAACAACAATAATTTGTAACAATATTCATGGATTCTTTAAAATCTTAAAAATCAATCTTTAACTTTAATAATAAAATAAAATATAAAACACTTATTTCAATAACTTATGTCGGACACTTGTAAAGAGAAATGTGATCGAATAAAAATGTCCATGATGAAAAACTAAGCGTATAGGAATGGAAGGGATGATTGAAACACTGCTATGAACCAAAATGAGTTGAAGTTAGTTTGCTTGAAAAATAAACATCCAATCACACATTCTCTTGTGAAGTGCAAATGTGAGGAAGAAAATGAATAAGGTGCTATAATAACACTTTATGTCATGGCTTAGTTCCGACATATTACACTTAGAGCCACATCACTTGACGTAAAAGGTGACTTCCTGGGTTGGGCCTAAATTAATCAACCTATATATAAAAGTTAATTTGAATTAAAAAAAAATAGGCAATTGATTCCTGTGCCTCATTAATTGTTTCCGGCACCCCCATCAAGTTTTTAAAATGACAGTTCTACCCTTCTCAGTTTTGGACTATGAATGAGATATTTTGGAATTACTTTTTCGGAATACAATTTTAGGGTTACGAAAAGTATTTTTCAAAATATGTTCTAAAAAGAAAATTCCAGAGTATATTTTTTTAAGAACTGTTTTTCATAAATATGCTTCAAAAATTTCATTCTAGAAATATGTTTCGGATTGTGCTTAATTTGACTTTCCAAACATGAAAAATGTTTTTCGAAAATGAAATTTCATGTTTTCTAGAATTCACTTTTCGGAAACGAAAAAAAACCTGCATGAAATCACCACATACCACTGTAACTCAACCTTCTAACACCACAAGACACCCCCTAATCAAAGTAAAGCTTCTTCACTCAAATCCAACCTAAATTTTTCTTTACAACAATCAAACGCAACAATTAAATTAAATATTCTTCGCCGTTCAAAAAAAAAAAAAACGCAACAATTAAATGGGACGAGGATGACAAAATGCCTTAAGCAACAACAACGACGATGAATTGCACCACCTCCGACGAGCCAACAACAACTGCCTAAAACCCTAATTCCTTTTATATTAACCCATATGGACACTTGTGTCTTTTCGTTTTATTGATGGATGCATGAAGCAATTGCCCAAAAAATGTTATCACACATCTACGGTTTTCGAATTTTTCACTATCCATATTAGCAAGAGGGTTGTGAATAACATATCTTTCAATAGTAATATATTATTACTTTTATGTTTAGTTTGCGGTTATATATATTTTGAATAATAATTTAACATTATATTTTCAAATTTATGTCATAACAATAAATAATAAACTCTAAATAAAATATAATTAATTAAAAACCTGTCAAAGTTTGGTTTCACGTAGTTTATTTTCAAACTTTATTAGAATGCTCAAATAGCGAGGTATATTTTATAATAGATTTATACAATAGTGTATCTTTTTTAATATAGCAAAACTTTGTTGTATAGGTTATAAATATCAATCGAAGTATAAATGTGAGAAATTTATTATGTGTATTCTAAGTCACATAGAAGAAAAATAAGCAAATTAAATACTTACAAATTTGTTGTTTTAAGATTTTGAATTAGAGATAATATTAATATCTTATGTTATCTTTAATTCAAGTCTCCTTACTGTGAGATTTTTCAGAAGTTAACATCTTAAGAATGTTGTTTTTCATTATGTTAATAGAATTGTATATAAACCTCTCCACAAGCATCTTCATTATCTTTATTTATACTAAAGTTAACATTAACCATAAATGCAAACACAATTTATATCAGAAGACAAGCATATGCAAAGTGATCTTAATGTGTTTGAGGTATATTTTTCATGTTATGGCATACACACACTTTCATGTTGTAGCATCGCTCAAAAGCTTAAAACCAGAGTTTATTATATTCTGAAGTATGTTTTGAAGTATATATGTTTGTAAAAATAAATTAAAATAGGTAAATATTCTAAAAAATAATTATTAGAGGGTTATATAGTATAATTTAATATCCATACAATATTCAAGATATCAAACTATCTCACCAGGTAAATGAAGCGTCTTCTTTTAGCTAATTTTTCTTGATCCGAATACGTTACCCTTAAGCTTTTTGATAAATATTTCAAAAGATTATTCCTTCGCAAAATTATGCTTAGTAATCTCAACAATGTCCAGATCGCTCTACTTATTCTGTAACAATTTTGGCTTTATGCTAGCAAGAGCCTCACAATATATTATTAGAAAATCGGTATCCTAGTCCAAGTTACTTGGAATAGAATGTCCCAAAATATTGCTGTGCACAAAATATTATAGCATAAACCTCTAAACAGAATAGGTAATATACTAAATGGTAGACCAACCAAAACCCCACTAAGATTAAGATTATTCTTAGTTTCAGGGAGCAGTTTTAAATTTGGCATGTGTTTGCATGTTGGTCGGATCCAATTCAACTAAGAACGTGGTGATATTTGATTGCTTTTTAATTTAAATGGTACCGTGCTCGTTGGAGAAGACTTGATCATTATTCATACTTAAAAGAAAATTACTTTTGAAGGTAAAGAACAATTAGAACAAATGATTACATACACAACACGTAACATCGACAATCCACTTCCCCTGACTTCAGCCGGAGATTAATTGACTAATTAATTAACAATTAATGAAATTAAAGAAACAATTAACTAGAACTAATTAATCTGTACAACACAACCCTGTTTGTTTAAACAGTAAATTATTTAACACCGTGTCCATCTTGGAGTTCGAGATCCGGCAAGGGAAACCGGAGAATGGCCGCAACGCCGGTGAGCTGCGCCAGTTGCGGCGTCGAAACATGCATCGGCGAAAACACCAAAGCCTTTCCTCCGCCGTCTTTCACCGATTTCACCAAAGCCGCGTATCTCTGCCTCGTAACAACTTCCTCGTTCCTAAAAAGATCATCGGTAATCAAAAGTGTCTCAATCGCTCTCATTTCTTTCGCACGCTCCACCTCATCGGTTCCATAACACGCGCGGCCCGAATCGTTGCACACCATCTCCCACAACTCCCTAAACGCCCCAATCCTGCTGTCCTTCACCAACTCCGTCACCGCCGGGTCACTCAAAACTTTCTCCAAACTATCAACATCCTCCACGACCATCACGCGCGTCTTGTTGTCCTCCATCCACCGTACCCTCAACTTCCTCGCTTCCGACATCGCAAACCTACGAAACTCCTCGCTCGTCACCACCACGCTCCTCAAAACCTTGAAATCCGCGAGCTTCACCAACGCCGCAAACACTCGGCGGAAGAACACGGACGAAGAAGCTTTTCCGTTTTTTCTGGAGCTGGGAGGGGATTCGACCTTGGTGCAGTGCGTGGTGGCTCCTTCTGCGACGAGATGGATCTCGGCGTGGTGCGCCTGGAAGAGAACGACGGCGAGGTCGGAAACGGAGGTGGAATTTGATTTGGAATGTTCCTGTTGGGTGGTGTCGTTTAGGGTTTGGAGGGCGTCGTTTTGCCAGACATTTTTGCGGAGGAGGAAGGGTTTGTGGGGTTCGAGGGAGAGGGTGTGGAAGGAGCCGGCGGCGACGTGTTGGTTGGAATGGAGGTTGCGGCCGTGGAGGCGGAGGGTGGAGGAGTCTTTGTGGAAGTCGTGGCGCGTGACTTTGAGGTGGAGGGTGAGCTTGACACGTGACGCTGCGTTTTTCTTGGTGGAGGAATCGAGGTGGACCTTGCGCGTGGTGTCGGCGGAAACGACGTCGCCGGGGAGGATGAGGTTGTAGAGGACCCAAACGTCGTCGGGTTCCTCAGCCACAAGCTTGGCAGTTCCCGTTTGGTTGAGGGCGAAATCTTTGTGGAGGATCTTCATTGTTGAAGGGTTTAGCTTAGTTTAGTTTAGGTTACGTAAGAATAGGTATATATGTATGATGCAGGAAGAGAGAGGAGGGAACCTGGTGGTGGTGTTTTCCTCCTTCTCCTCTCTTCTTCCGGTGGAGGGATAAAGGGTGTTTGATCTTGTTTTATCTAAGTTGGTATATTTGGTTTTGTTTTTCACTATGCATGGAATGGAATTAATAGAGATATTGGAATCAACTTGGTTCTTTCACCATGCAAACAATCTATTCCTTATTTTGGGTGCAAACTACATCATCAATGCATGCATTCCTTCCATGCAACCTGCTCCACTTATTTTTATTTATCACGTAATGTGTTTCTGTTTGGGTTCTCTTATAAAATCCAATTTGTTTAAACTATATTCGTATTTTTGTAGTTTAATTGATATTTCACAAATGTTCGTAAATAAGGTTGTATATTCCCAAACCATAAAAATTATTTTTAAAATGTTCATTAAAATAATCGTTACAAAAATTAATCGAAGGCATAAAAAAATACAGACTTTCCATACATGTATATGTTTTATTTAATAAATTTACTACCCACGTCTATGTATTAATGTAAAGAAATTTACGTAAAATATAATAAGTTATCTGTGTATTAATAAAGGTGAAAACAAAAAAATGAGTATTCTCTTTATTATCGTTATAAAGTTTTGGTTTTGTGGGACATTACATATTACTTGTATTTTCTAATCCATGATTAAAAGTAGTTTAGAGTTTTTTTTTTAACTTTATTATAATCTTTCATGGCCTCACTGGATTTATTATGGATACATGAATGGGAAATTTCTTAATCAGTTTTAAAGTTTAAATAAATAAAATGTTTGTTTATAGATTAAAATTAACATTGAGTGTATTATAAATTAAAATTTATTTTAATTGTATTTTTTTCTTTTGTAAAATATGTGCAAATAATAATTTTTTATTTAAGTTTATTAAGCTCAATAAAAGGTAGGAGCCAAGAACATTTTGAAGACATTAAATAATCTCAGCAAAGACAAAGACATGGAAGAACTTAATTAAGTATCAAACATGTATAGTAAATCTTAGCCTACTTGGATTTAAAATTTAAAATTGAATTCCCTCCCTTTTAATTGAATAACGATGGACAATAATCTAAAATTTCATTTTCGTTCTTAAATCTTAAAAGATAAAACAAATTAATTGCTTGAACTCTTTACAAACTAATCACAACTAAGTCATCAATTTTACTCTTTCTTTTAAGAAGAGATAAAAGATTTTACTCCATTTTCTAAAAATATAAAGAAAACGTTTTGCCTTGATCATTATGATAATCGGTTCATATGATAAATTAATGTGGGAGCCGAATAGTGGGCTGCACGTCCTAAGCGGATAGTATAGTAGTGCCCTTCCACTTTTGTGAACAATTCAACTATATATATTCACTTCTTTCAGCCATATATCCCTGTGAATCTCACTTCTTTCATCCATATATCCCTGTGAATCAAAAGAGAGGAAGAGATGGGGTTTCCAAGAGCTTTGATGATCATTATTGCCTCAATGCTGGTGGGTTGTTCCTCAGCTTTGGATGATTCGGCAGTGAGTTACGTGGGTGGAAAAGTGATGTGCCAGGACTGCTCCCAGGGCTGGAACGAATGGGTTAATGGTGGCAAACCTCTGAAAGGTATTGTGGCATTGTCATTGTAATATTTTCCTACATTGCATATTCATATTTTCATTGTGAATTGTGCTTGCACTAACAGGAGTTAAGGTGTCCCTAACATGCATGGACAAGAGAAGCAGGGTTGTGTACTATACAAGTGATACAACAGATGAGTTAGGGCAATACGACTTGAGTGTGAAAAAGTATGTCTATGGCAAGGAATTGGACACAAAACTATGCTCAGTGAGGTTGGTGTCGTCTCCAGATACCGTTTGCAACATCCCCACTGACTTTGGTGGTGGAAAGTCTGGTGTCAAGCTCAACTATCCTACATCAGTGTATCGCAGTTTGATCAAATACATGCTCAAACCTTTTTATTACACCACTCCTATGTGCGATAAACCAGACACTGAGGTCTCTGATTCTGAACCTCAAGATCACCATGGAACAGGAGGCTATTACTAGTTAATCTCACGCTCCCTCTGCTTAATTTCAATACAAATGGTTTATTATTTGTTCTCACTTATTTACTTTTGCAAGAAATGTGTACGTCAACCTCAAATTTGATGACAATATCGGAAAAATATACCTGTGCTCCTCCGCACAAATGTAAAATGAGCATTTCTCATGTCCAAAATAAATTTCCCAATCACAATTTATTTAAGGTTCTTTCATTTTTGTTTTCCAAAGAAGGTTATTGTATCTATTATAACAAAAATAGCGAAAGTGAAGAATCGGGTAAAATGTTCGCAAGGACTTAACATATAATGGGTTCTGAGAAACTTGTAGTTGCTCCCAAAGAAAAGGAGAAGAATTTGTTTTATATTTTACAACACAACACTAAAATCCTATATTAGCGATGTTGAACTCAGCATGTACTTCAGAGTTCATACAAATAGTGTTGAAGGTCTGCAGACGAGTACATACCTCATCTCAGGCTGTACATATATGAACAATCTCATTGATATTAGATTGGTGTATCCCAACGACCGCAACTTTGTAATAGGTGGCAAGTATCTTTGAACAATGTCAACTATTGACAATAATGAATCAAAAATCAAATACGTACTTGCCAATACATGTTACTTAATATTTCATAATTGGCGCTCATACTGTTGATGTTTTAGCAGCAAGATGTATGAGAGTCTTTTTGTGGTAAGTTGTACGTAGCTTCTTGTACTTTTGCAAGAAAGCCGCAAGATCAATCTCTCTGTCAAGGAAATGCTGGTGCAGATTGTCAGATTCCTCTTCAGTCTTATTCACAGACTCTGCAAATATTATATAGTTTATCATATTTAGATCTACCCTTTGTCCCAATAGTAATAAAATTGCTATAGCCAGAACTATTGCTGCAAACTACAATTTTAAGTCACACCTTGAATCCTCTGGATAAGGGATGCTGGCGAATTCAGTTTCAATATTTCTTCTTTCTGCTTCTCAAGCTCATTTAGTTTCTCCTTTGCGGCAGCTAACTCAGTTGTCCGAATTATTCTACACTGTTTCCATAGGAGGAAGAAGAAACTTTAGTAATCATCCATAGTTCGAAAAGAAAAAGTCAAACTAATCATAGGATTGTGTTCTTACTTGATTCCTAAGTTCCATGATGCGAGGTTCCTTTTGAAGATTTTCCTCTGTAGAAGGCAATAGTTTAGGCTCTACTACAATTTAACAGTACGCCGACGAATTAATGGCATTATATCAAATAAAAGAAATTTAATAACTCACCTGCAAGCTGTAAATTCTCCTTGCAAAGTTCATCTTTCAGCTGATCAAGTCAATAAGCCAAAATAAAAAGTCAATATACTACATCACATATTACATTTTTTTTTTCGTTTTGTCTCTTTTTCTTATCTCTTAAAATACATACACTTCAAAACATGCAAAATTTTATTTTTTCTAAAATTTGTTTAGGAGCACTTTGCCATAACAATCAATCCTTGATTAATGAAACAATAGTGTATCTAAGCTATTAAAAACGAAAATTTACGAATTTAAAGACATCTGCCTTAATTAAAATAAATATTGGTCTGATAGAAAATGTTAATATTTTTTTTTTCATTAAATACATAATTAGATACAAGTTACTTCCCACAGTGTTTAGCAATACGTTTAAAAAATATTAAATTAAATAACACATTATATTCATATGTATCTACAGCAACACCCAGTTGAAAGAGCATAAACAAGATTGAGGGCAATCCAGAACAACAGAATCAAGGGATTGGGAAGGCAATGACGGAAACACCCAGTAACAACTACAAATGCATCCAGTAGCAAAAGCAATGGAATCATACCCAATCACAGAGTCACAAATTCCAGATCTAACAATCACACCGAATCCTTTCAATTGTACTGTCACAATTAAGACCAGGTTTAATCTCAGGTGAGTTTATGAGTGTTTAGGCTGATTTTAATATAAATGGATTATTGACTACACAGCTCCACGATGCTGCTATTTTACATCTACTTCTTGAGTTAGCCAAGTCACAAATCCTAGCATACTTATGCATTTGGACACAATCCACCAACACAAACATCATTGCAGTTCAGGATTCTTCCATCCCTTCTAATGTGTAAACTAGTAAAATTCTAAGAGTTGACAAAAAAAGTATGAATTGTATAGGAATAAGATCAACTAACATCAGATGCTAAGCTTTATATATCAGCACCTTTGATCATGCTTATCAATATTGTTGGGAAATATTGAGATTTCCTCCTAATAATATTGAATATTAAAATTAGAGAAACTAGAAAAAAAAAATTTTGAACGGAGTTCAGCAAATAGCTTAATCTCCGGGCACCACACAATGGTACTACTTCTATTAAAAGGGAGAAGAAAATGTTTTGGTACATTGAAATGGGAGGAGGAGGAGTTCTTTTATAACTCACAACCTCCCCCCCTAAGAATAAACCCACTGATGTGGGACTTGAAGTTAGGCCAAAATCAACAAATCTCCACCTTGG
>Ga0209700_101801_pt1 | contig 44523 bp, 20 predicted proteins | sample SiratroredBW_FD_187528 | JGI IMG/M metagenome (GOLD analysis project Ga0209700, IMG submission 187528) | Root nodule microbial communities of legume samples collected from California, USA - Siratro red BW (SPAdes) (version 2) | ecosystem: Host-associated > Plants > Roots > Nodule | place: USA... | reverse complement strand
AATATTAATAGTAATAATGATAATAATATTAATAATAATATTATTATTAATAATAATAACAACATGAATAATAATATTAATAATAAAATTTATAATATTAATAACGATACTAATATTAATACTATTATTAATAATATTAGTAATATGAAGAATAATAATGTTAATAATAATAACAATAATAATAATATATTAATATTAATACCAATAAGAATATTAATAATAATGATAATAATAATATTATTATTATATATAGATTTGTATTCTTATCTAAAATTTAGATATAAAATTTGTATGTAAAACATAAATGTAAATCCGTATGTAAAAATCTATACGTAATGTTGATTTTACGTATGAATCTAAATTTGTGTGTTATTGATGTTACATATGAATTTTGATTCAATTTATATGTAATATTTATAGATAAATCACAATTTTTTGGTATGTCATTCTCTATTGTCTTTGTTTGATAACAATTTCACAAACTCTAATGATAACCATTTGTGTGATTCTTGTGCACAACATACCATATGGAATATGTGTGTTGTTCCTTTTTTTCACGAATTATCTTGAGAGAAAGTTTTCAGTGCTTTAATATCAAGAAAGGCAAGTTGATTAACTTTCCCTGAAACAAATGATACAAAAATGTAAGGATCTTTTTTGAGTTACATGGTCTTTCGAGTTGATACATGGTAAGATGATGTTAAAGAGAACTTTGTGGATTACTCTTCCCAAAAGAACCAGGTTAGAGCTTTTCACAAAATTTATCATAACAACATTGTAGATTATGGTCATGGTTTAACATATAACAAGTTGTCCACTTGTTCAATTGTTAGGTCATCATTCCATTAACTAATGAACACAAAACCTTCCTCTTTCAGGTGTCCTACCCTAGCGATGTTGAAAATGAAGATTTTGACTGTTTTTCCAGCCACTTCACCTTCAATGCCATCATTGGAGGGTTGTGCAAAATGGAAAATCAAGCTAAAACAAACAAAATCAAACTTATAAAATTTCAACAAATATGTGTCAACTTCTAAAAATCATAAAAAATAATAAAGGAGTTCAAATCAAAGAATTCATATGTCAATTTAAAAGCCTATAATACAACTAGAATAAATAAAAAAATGTTTACAAAAACGTTATAATCGAAATAATAAACAAAAGTAAAATAAATTGAAAATATAAAATAAAAAAATTATGTAAAATAAACCCAATTTATTATTAATAAAAGAAAATGAACTAAAAATTAAAATAAATTAGATAAAAAATACACTTGTTGCATAATAAAATTATAATAATTAAATATGGTGTTATTAAAATTTTATGACAAACTTTCTTGTGAAATAGTAAACTAAGGAATCTTTACCGTTTTTAAAAAGCTTAACTGAGCTACCACAATGTGATACGGTGTGAACATACTTTCCATATTTACTATTTTTAACAATTTGGTTCAAACAAGAGTATGTGGCCATATTAAACACTTATTAATGTAAGAAAATATACGTCTTCACCCATTTCCTAATACTTTGAAATAAAGTATCCAACAAGGTGCCTTTACATAAGCATTTCAAGTACAAATGTAAAAGGCTTCTTTGTTTTTTTGACTTTAATGCTAAAAACTTCCTATTTTGCTTTTGCCATAAGAATTGCTTACGAGCTTTAAACAATTTAATTCTAAAGTCAAGGTTAGCCTCAATATTCTGTAATAGTACGTGCAACCATATCTTTCCAATAAACACCAATAACACTATTCTCCAATTATGTCAGCCAAACAATTCTTAATACATGCCATTTGAATACCTACCTAGACATGCCATTTGAATACCTACCTAGACTTGAAAATATTTACGTTACTCCATAATAGATATGTAGATTATGGGTATATGTAAACATTTTCTTATGTAATTTCAGTTCATTTCATGCAATAAGACAATCACTAACTTTTACATTTGATTGTAACATTTGTCATTTATATGGTAATTTCGAAGCTATCATTTACAATTCAGAATAAAAATGATGTCTTCAATACCAATATTTTTTTACACTATTAAATATTTTCAAACTCCTTATTGTATTAAATATGAAGGTTAAATTAAACAAGAAAAGTATTGCTTCCAAAATTTGGAATAAAAATGTTTCTCAAGTATTCCAGATTCGTAATGTTTTAAAATTATATATGTATATATATATATATATATACAAGGCTCAAACTAGTTTACTTGCATACGTCATTTTGCGTCTTTTTTGGAGGTTTGATGTTTCCACGTGAATTGAAGAGGATGGAGTGGAAATATTGGTTTGGAGTTGATGTCTGGACGTGTAAAATGGAATTTGGAGTTAAAGATAGTGTAAGGTTAGGCTAACACACTTAGGAGGAGGTTAGATTAAAGTTTTGAGAATGAAGACTTTTCTAAGGAGAGCTCTAAAATAAGAAGAAATTGTTCTGGTAACACTATAATTCTTATTCATTCAAAGCTGAAAAATGATGTATACAAGGTCCCTATATATAGTGCATGGGACATCCAAGCCTCTTTAATGAGGAGTTGACACACGCCAAACTAGGATTGGAGAGAATCCTCTCTATACATTGGATGACATGTGGCAAGTGACATGGAAAACATGCATAGGAGGCGCCACATAAGCTTATACATAGGCACCACACAAGGCTTAAGTAGGCGCCACACAAGCCCTAGCAAACACTCTCCTTATCTCTCTTAGGGTTAGAGATTTTAGCTCCAAGTTTCAAGACAAACTAGTCTACTTTTTGGCCAAATACAAGGCTCAAAATTAAATTCCTATGCTACTTTGGCCCAAAATACAAGACCCAGATAAATCCTACAGTACTCCATACAATATGTATAGAGTATTTGAAGAAGAAAGTTTTTTAATAAATCACTTTCAATAAAAGAAAAGTCTTCTGGAAACCTTCTTCCTCTTCCATTATCTTGGTCATCCTTCTTGTGCTTGGTCTAACATGTGGTTCTTTAGATTGTCCTCCATCATACCCTCCCTCTTAAAAATGATCTATCCTCAGATCATCAGTACTCAGTCCTGTAAAAGGAGTTAGATCACAAACATTAAACACAAGACTTACTCCATAATCCTCTAGAGTTCCAATAAGTATGCATTATCATTAATTTTGCAGAGGAAATTTCCTTTGGGAGTTAGTTTGAATTTTCTCAAAGAAGGAAATATATCTTTTTGCAAATGCACCCATACTAACTCCCCTTTCTAAAAATTAATTTCCTTTCTCCTTTTGTTGTTGTATTCAACATGTTTTTTAGTTTGTTTTTCAATTCGTTCCTTAATCTTCTCATGAAACTTCTTAACAAACTCTGCTCTGAATATTCCTTTTTTGTAAAATAAGGAAGAACTATCAGGAAGAGGTAGTATGTTAAGAGGAGTGAGAGGTTGAAATCCGTAAACAACCTCAAATGGAGAAAGATTAGTAGTTTGATAAACCACCCGATTATATGCAAATTCTACATGAGGGTATATTCATCCCACAACTTCTAGTTATCCTTAATGAACACCCTTAAAAGAGTAGACAGGGATCAATTTACTACTTTAGTCTGTCCATCAATCTAGGATGACATGTAGTATAAAATGCCAGTTGAGTTCCTAGCCTAGCCCACAAAGTTTTCAAAGTTTGGTTGAGGAAATTAACTTCTTTATCAGACACTATAATGCAGGCAAACCATGCAATTTGACAACTTCTCTAAAGAATAGTCGAGAGATGGTGCCAACATCATCTACTTTATGGTAAGGAATGAAGTGAGTCATCTTACTAAAACGATTAACTACCACAAAAATAGAATCATGACCCTTTTGAGTTTGGGGAAGCCCTAAGATAAAATCCATGCTAACATCTTCCCAAGGGGCTTTGGCTATAAGCAAGAGGTGTAAAGTCCATGAGACATCAATTTAGACATAGCTTGAAAACAAACTAAACATTTACTACAATACCTCTGAACATCAACTTTCATGTGAGGATAATAAAATTTATTCTTTAGCATGCTTAGGGTTTTATCTACCCCAAATGATCCATGAGTCCTCCTTCATAACTTTTTTGCAGAAGAAACTTTCTGATAAATCCTTGGGATATACAAAGTGTTCCTTTATTAAAAAGATACTCCTAAAAGAAATAGAATCTATCAAAAGGTTTCTTGCTACAAGATACAAAAATGGATGAAAAATAACGATCATGCTCATACAATTCCTTTTTGTTGTCAAACCCAAGAATTTGAGCATCAAGAGAAACTAATAATGTATGTCGTCTAGGTAAAGCATCCACAACCACATTTTTCTTTCCCAATTTGTGTTTAACAATATAAGGAAATTACTCTAAATACTCCACCCATTTTTGCATTTCCTTTATTTAACTTACCGTGCCTTCTTATGCATTTTAGTGCCTCATGATTAGTATGAATAACAAATTCCTTAGTCACTAAATAATGTTCCTATGTATAGACGGCACAGATGAGAGCATAAAGCTCTTTGTCATAGGTGGGATAATTCAAAGTGGCTCTTTTCAGTTTTTCACTAAAATAAGTTGTGAGGTGTCCACTTTGAAGTAACACAACACCTATGTCAACCCTAGAGACATCAAATTCTAGTTAAAAAGTTTTAGCAAAATCAGGAAGAACTAGAACAGGTGTGTGGGTTAATTTATATTTAAGAGTTTCAAAAGCTTTTTTGTTGTTTGTCACCCAAACAAAGTAATGTCCTTCTTAACATGTTTGTTAAGAGGAGATGCTATCATAGAGAAATCTTGAACAAATCTTTGGTAAAAACTGGCTAAGCCATGAAAGCTCCTGGCTTCTCTTACGGTCTTAGGGGTAGACCAATGTTGAATGACCTTTATTTTCTCAAGATCGACATGAACCCCATTTTTTCCAACCATGAAGCTAAAAAATATAATGTTTTCTTTACAAAAAGTGTATTTTTCAAGGTTGGTAAAAAGATTATTCTTTTTTAAAATAAATAAAACTTGTTTGAGATGACCAAGGTGGTAATTCAAACTTTGACTATAGATTAAAATGTCATCAAAATAAACAATAACAAAATGGCCAATGCAATCCCTAAGTACAGGAGTCATCAATCTCTTAAAAGTGTTAGGGGTGTTGGTCAAATCAAAAGGCATGACGAACCGCTCATACAGTCCAAACTTGGTCTTAAAAGTAGTATTCTATTCGTCTCCTTCTTTAATTCTGATTTGATGATAACCGCTTTTAAGATCAATTTTAGAAAATAGGTTTGCCCTATGCAATTCATCCTACATATCATCTAACCTAGGGAGTTGGTGCCTATATTTTATAGTGATGTTGTTGATGGCCTGACAATCTATACACATTCTCCAAGACTTGTCTTTCTTGGGGACCAACAACATGGGAACTGCAAAAGGACTGAGACTCTTCCGAACCCAACCCTTCTTTACAAATTCATCAACTTGTGTTCTCAATTTCCTTTGTTTCTTTGGGGTTGGTTCTATAAGCAGACCAATTGGGTAGAGTAGCTCCAGGAACTAAATCAATCTGATGCTTTATTCCCCTTAGAAGTGGCAAACCACTTGGAACCTCTTTACGAAATATATCATCAAATTCTTGTAAAAGAATTTGAACCCCATTAGGTACAAAATCAAGTTCACTACTATTGGCAATAAGTGTCTCTTTATAGTAAAGAAGAAAGAAAGGTTGTTCCCTCAGAAGAACTTTTATTTTATTCTTAGCTTTTAAAGATGTTTGGGAAACAATACTATTGGAGAAGACAAGGGGCTCCAGACTTACTCACTTCTCTATTTTTTATTTTATTTGCAAGAGAAAGGTTTTGAACTAACTTTTTTCTTCTTCTTTCTTTTCATTTTCTATTTTTCATTTTAAAATGGCTTGGTTCTGTCTTACGTGTTGAGGTGTAAGAGGATAAAGAATAGTTTTCTTTCCCTCATAGAGGAAACTAATCTTATTGGTAAGGCCGTGATGTAAAGTTTATTTATCAAATTCCACGGACGACCAAGTAAAATGTCTCTAACTTCAATTGGTACTACGTCACAAATCACTTGTTCTTCATACTTTCCAATAAAGATTTTCACACTAACTTGGTCTTTAACTACTATACCTCCATCATTATTAATCCACTGAAGTTTATAATGTTTTGGACGGGGTTTAATAGTTAAAGACAACTTATCAACTAGCCTAGAACTATAACAGTTACAATAAGAGCCACTATCCACAAACACAAAACAAACATTTTCAAAAATTTTACAGTGAATGTGGGAAAGGTTTCCTCATTGAGTTTGTTCTAGGTCAATAGGTTGAGTTTCTAACAGCCTCCTCACCATAAGCAGGTTACCCTTACAAGGTTGTATTTCTTCCTCAGACTTAGAAGTTTCATCTTTACTGGAAGAAGAGAGGAATTATGTGAACTCTCAGTATCATCCTCATGTGCAAAGATAGTTCCCTTCTTCAGGCACTCAGAAGAATAGTGTCCTCTCCTTGGACATCTAGAGCATTGGACATCCCTCCGTCTTGAGTCAGCAGATTCTTTTCTATATTTTTCTTTTTCTTTGTATTTTTATTATTCTTTTTTCAGGTGGTCTCTCTAATTTGAAGGGGTAACCTTCCATCTTGTAATCGTTGTGGGATGATGAAGACATGCTAGAGTATTCTTTCTTAGAGCTTGTCTTCCTTTTGAGCTATTGCTATACCTTTATACACATATGTGCAAAATCATTTTGATCATTTAGGGTAACAACTCTACCCTATCCCAAATTTCATATCGGAGACAACTTTGGAAACAAGTAATAGTCATTCTGGACTCCTCTTGTATCCTTGCCTTTATCATTAAGAACTTCATTTTCTGCCTATACTCCTCTACTATCATATCCTTTTGTTGTCAGTGGAGCCTGCCTATCAACTCTCTATCATAGAACGAGGGTACATGCTGCTCTCGTAGGGCTGATCTCAATTTATTCCAATATTGAATCTGGGGATGACAGTGAAGTTGATTATATTTCACCAGAGTTGTCCTCTAGTACGTGATTGCTCCTTGAAACTAAAAGTAGCTAGGGATAATCATCTATCGTCATTCACATGGTAACACTCAAACAACTATTCGACCTTCATTTCCCAATCTAAATATTCATCTACGCTATATTTTCTAAAGAAAGGGGGAAGGTAAACTTTCAACTCCCTGTGATGATGATGCCTAGACCTATGTTGTCTAGGGGAAGGTTGATAAAGTTCTTGATTATGATGGCTACTCTCTAAAAACTCTTCATGTGAAGGGAAATCTTCATATTCTCTCTTCTCCTTGACCCCTCACTATGTTTTTCTTCTTTATTCGCCATCATTTCTTCCATGGCCTTCCTCATTCTTTTTTCATTTTCTTTTATTTCAGAAATTTCTCTTTTTGTCTTTGTCAACTCCTCTCTCACCTAGTATCCCTTATTTTTCTCATACCTGCTTGAACACTAGAGGAAGCGTGATTACTCATATTTTGTTTCGAAAAGGTTTTCACAAGAGACTTTTGAAAAATCAACAAAAGATTGAATGAGGAAAGACGTTTCGCAAATGAAATTTTTATGTTTTTGGTGAAAAGTTCGTAACATGAAATTAAATGAAAGGTTTAGAGTTTTTCCCGGTCCTCTTCCACATCATCTCTCAAAAGAAACTTTAAAACAATTTTTTTTTACATAGTGTGTGCTCTAGTGAACCTAAAGACCAAAGGAAGGTCTACCAATGTTTAGGCGTCGTTGGCTTTAGATCCTAGTTGTCAAGGGGAGTTAAGAAAAGTAAGAAAAATAGGAAAAGCAAGTAAACTACATGTACCTATGTAAAAGTGCAAGTGACACTTGGAGCCACTTAACACACTTTCACTTTGTAAACGCTCACCATTACAAAGTTCAAGTTGAGATTACTTTTAATACATTTTCCCAACACAAAAAATAGCAAACAAACTTTACAATTTGAATAAAATTAAAAAAAACTTCAAAATTTTGTGACAAATTTACAAAATGTGCATTCACTTTTGCTCTTACTTTTCAGTCTATTGTTCCTCACTTCTGTCTTAAGCCTTCCACTTGTTTAGACTCTCCAAAGAGGAATCTCCCTTAACAAACTCTTCTTCCTCCAAGATACTACCTAAGAATGTTAGATAATCATCTACACAAATTTGCAAGCCAAAGAGTTCTTCCATCTCAAGAGGTCAGGAAATTTAAAATCAAGAAAAACTCAATTTAAAATTACTAAACTCAAGAGAATTTTATATGTGACAAAACTGAAAGAGAATTTTAAAAGAAACAAAACAATAAATTAAAGCTATGAAAAACATTAGGGACACAACAAAGAAACCAACGAATGATTCTAGAATACATTACAAAACAAAAAACAGAGTTCTAGAATCACTAGCAACAGTGACTGTTTTATTTATCAAAGTTTTTCTACAAAGTATTTGACCCTTGATGTTTTTTTTTTTGGAACTCAAGAACACAATATAGAAGCAAGGCACAACAAAGTTTTACAAAAAAAAAAACACTGGAAAATTTAGAACAATTGTAAAGCACAAAGCAATTAGAGGACCCTATTTTAAGCACATAACATCCATACTTTTGCGAGTTTTCATTTTTTTTATTGCGAATTTGGATGTGATTTTACAATCATATATTTGTAACATCTTAAGGGGTTCACATAAAAACTTTCACATGAAAATGATATTATACTGTTCGCAATAAATTTTCCAAACCAGTATAGTTTACAAAACAACTTTAAGGAATTGATACCTATAGGATTCCAACGGATTTGAACATAAAATCAAGACATAATAGAAACATAACCCTAAGGAGCTTGTTAATGATCTGATAACAAGCTAAAGAACTTAAAAACATAAAAGGAAAAGCACACATAACTTACCATAAATTCATATTACTCAAGTAATTTTATCAAACACTTAATAGACACAGTACACAAATTTCAACAAACACCTCATGAACTAGTTTCTAAACATGGAATTTATGATATATTTGAAAGTACGTGACTTAGAACATGACAATAAAAAATTATAATTTGTAAAATAACTAAAAATAAAAGGATTTGACCAAACAAAATCAACAACAACTCAAGAACATTCAACAACAAGTGGCGATACGACAAAATAGTCTTAGTTAAGGCAATTTTTGGATGGTTCAAGGTAGAACAATGTATTTGAGCTAATTAAATTCAATAAAAATCGTTTTAAATGATGAAAATGGTCAAGACAAGTAAGGATAACATGAATACGATACAATTTGAAGAAAAAAATTGGAAGAAGGAACTTATCTTTTTGAACAACCTAAGTTTTGATGCCAAATGATGCAATTCCTTGCTCCATTACATGCATCACTTTGGTTCTACCTTGGAAGTTTGATGTTTCCACGTGAATTGAGAAGGATGCAGCGGAATAATTGGTTTGGAGTTGATGTTTGGAGGTGTGAAATGGAATTTCGAGTGAAGATAGTGTGAGGTTAGTCTAACACTCTTAGGAGGACGCTAGATTAGAGTCTTGAGAATGAAGACTTCTCTAAAGAAAGTTCTAGAACAAGAAGAGGCTACTTTCACAGCACTATAATTCTTATTCATTGAAAGCTAAAAAACGATGTATACAAGGTCCCTATATATAGTGCATAGGACATCCAAGCCTCTCCAATGAGCAGCTAACACATGTCAAATGAGGATTGGAGAGAATCCTCTCCACACATAGGAGGAGATGTGGCAAGTGACATGGAAAATATGCATAGGAGGCGCTACCTAAGATTACAGATAGGCGCCACACAAGCCCTAAGTTGGTGCCACACAAGCCTTAAGTAAGTGTCACACAAGCCTTAGCAAACAACCTTTTTATATCTCTTAGAGTCAAGACTTTTAACTCCAAGTTTTAAGACAAACTAGTCTACTTTTTAGCCAAAATACAAGGCTCAAAATTTAAATTTCTATGTTAATTTGTTCCAAAAATACAAGGCTCAAATAAATCATATACTGCTTTATACAATTTGAATAAAGTATTTGAAGAAAGAAGATTTTTAATAAATCACTTTCCACAAAAGAAGTCTTCTCAAAACCTTTTTCCTCCATTTTCTTGACCATCTTTTTGGTGATTGGTCCAACATATAATCTCTCATATGGTCCTCCATCAAAAATAAATTTTCACTAGTGAAAAGAATAAAAGAGAGTCTAAATATTACTTTCACAATTCTATCTACACTAATATTTTGAGGATAATTTTAATTTACTTTTATAGTCATATATGTTTTTTTATAATTATTTACCTTTCACATTTCAATTCTTTCACATAATATTGTAACATTAATTACTATATAAAGATATATTACTTCTTCACTTTAAAAAAAGTAAATTATTTTAAATGATACTACTTGTGAGTATAGCAAAAGATTTTGGCTGAAAACAAATACAATGTTATATTTAACAATTAGAGTTCAATACGAGAAAGTCTATTTACTTAAAAAGATAATTTAATTTTTGTCCACAAGTTGTCAAACCACTGTCAACTTATTGATAAGAAAAATTATTTTTTATATTAACATTTGATATACTAATTAGCGTTTTATTTGAAGAATTGAATCATGTTTTGGGTTAGTTCTTTATTAAAAGTTCTAAAACAAAAGAAAACAAATAAACTTAGTTATAATTAACTTCAGCATAAATTAATTGACATAAATTTTTTATATGATTTATTTAAAATTTTGTTTTTAATTTAGAGAAGTTGTGGAATTTGATTCTATAGTAGTGATGTATATTTACAGTATTAATTACACTAAACAAATTATAATAACAAAGACTCAACTAGCACTAGACCAATATGACATCATGACACATCTCCTATGGTCTTCTAAAAGTGATTTAGGTATGAAATTGGATTTTATAAAGTAACAATTATTAAAATTTGTTCGTTTTTGAATTAATTAGATGATTAGTACTAATGGGACTTGTTTTACTAATGTTTAGAGGTCAGCTTCAGCTATCATATTCAACTCGAAATCTCCAAATTAATTTTCTGCCCTTGAAAAATTCTGCTTAAAGTAGCATACATGAACACAAATCTGGTGAAACTAACAATCACACATTAAGTATGACCAACTTACTTGTCGAAATCTCTACAACTAGGTCCCGACCTTATAGGTGTGTATTTTTATTCAGTAATCCGATTTTCCATTAAACATATTTTAATCGTTTTATGCAATTATAATTTAAGCATTTTGGAAGATATAAAATTATGTATAATGAATAATTGATATATAGTGAGTTTAATTTGATAAACGATTAATACCACACCCCTAAGTAGTGCAACAATATATTAATCATATGTCACTGAAACTTCACGTCAGCTTTTAGTTGAAGCATTTCTTACGAACTTTTCAATTAGAAATATGTTTTTGTAATTAAAAATAAATAAATTTTCCCAAAACATTTCATTTTCTTATAATTTTTAAATCATAAAATTTTTAAAATAACTCTAAATGCTTCGTAAAAAGTCACGTTCTGCCAAATATTTACATAACTAGTACGGTTCACTTCACATATTCAAAATTTGATTTTTGGTAAGTCGAATTTTGAACGTTGATTGGTACAAATTTGGGTAATCAAATTTCGAGTTGGATTTATTTTTTATTTTATATTTAAAATAAAGGAAAGGATGGAAAAATCTTGATGTAAAAAATAATTCTTTGGAAAATAAATATTTAAAAAATTAATAATGTAGAAATATATATATATATATATATATATATATATATATATATATATATATATATATAGATATTAAAAATTAAAACTTAAAAATGTAATTACATTGAGGAATAATATTTTGGGAAAATAAATACGTTGGAGGATCCTAATTTTCAAAACTATATTTAGTAAAAACAATTATTTAGAAACTATTATAACGTAAAATATAATGATTTAAGAAATAAATTATTTTAAGAATTGATTAAGTGGAAGAAAAAAATGTTAAGTCACGGAATGATATGATCTCTTAAACGATCTCATAATAGTAATATAAATTTTGATGATAACGAACTATAGAAGAAAACTCCTTCAAAGCTTGTGCCAATGATATATTCTTCTTCCTTGAAATTTTTGAATGTGAATTTCAGTTTGCATATAGATGCATTAGAATGTTTATGAAATTGGAGCGGTTTGAAATGTTTGAGATGAAAGTTGGAAGGACTTTTAGTGAGTTTAGGCAAACCCAATAGGAGAAATACTAGATAAGAGTCTTGAGGAGACTAATCTAAGGAGAGGTTCTTGAAAAATAGAAGACCAAGAAATTTTGGCAGCAAATCTATACTCATTCATAAACTAAATTTTCATATACAAGAGCCTCTTATTTATAGGTCAAAATATGACTAACCCTAAGTTAACCCTAACCCTAATCATAACTTGCAAGACAAGATTCTTAAAAACTTTGAAATGAAGGAATGACAAATGGCAAGCTAGGAGTGGAGAGAATCCTCTTCATAGGTAGTGTGACATGTGGCAAAGAGGTGTTGTGTGGCAAGGAAGTATGTTTTGGAGCACGCCACCTAGCCCCAAGTAGTCTTCATGAGGTGTCACTTTCTATTTTATGGTTAGACACCATTTTCTCTCTCTTAGGGTTAGGGTTTTGTCTTCTACAAAACATTGGACAAAATACAAGGCCCACACTACCTTGGCCAAAAATGCAAGGCTCAAAATAAATTCTACACTACACTATACAATTCTTACAAGACAAAAAAAGAAAAGAAAAAAGAAGCTCTAATATATTTAGCAATCCACTCTCTGTTGGCTTGCTTAAGGTCATATAAAACCTTTTTTAATTTACAAACTTGTCCTAGTTGAATAGAAGTCAATATAGGAGAAGCAATCCTGTATACATCTTCTTTCAACTCTCCATGTAAGAAGACATTGATTATGTCTAACTGTTTCAATTCCCAGTTATAGATAGAAGCTAGAGAAAGAAATAACCTTATAGTGGTAATCTTTGCTACTTTAGAGAAAGTTTCAAGGTAGTCAATGCCTTCTATTTGTGTGTAATGCTTTGCCACTAGCCTTGGTTTATAGCTTTCAACAATCCCGTCAGCCTTATACTTTATTTTGAATACCCATTCGCAACCTATATTTTGTCCTTAGGCAGAAAAGCAGTCTCCCATGTTTGGTTTGACTTCGAAGCATATATCTCACATTGTATAGCCTTTCTCCAATAGTCATGTTCAACTTCAGAATAAGTGTTTAGCTCAACATGTGAAGAAAGAGACATAACAAAAGATGTATAAGAAGGTGATAATTTATTATAAGACAAAAGAAAATCAAAGGATATTGAATTCTTGAAGATGTATTAGAAGACATTGAGATTACAATGATAATCCTTTAGATACTAAGGTGGTCTTTTTGTTCTAGTATTCATTCAAATTATCTGTGTTGTTTCATGATCTTCATTGAGCTTTTAGTCTCTATGAGAACAAACCTCTTCTAGAACCTCAATGTTTGATTCATGGTCATTATTATTATTATTTTCAATGTTATCACAGGGTGCAAAAATGACTTGTGATGGCTGAATCAAAACAAGTTGATCTTCTGATTCATGATCATTATTACTGTTATTTTCAACATTCTCACAAGGGACAAAAATGACTTGTGATGGCTAACTTAAAATAGGTTGATTTGGTAAAAAGACTTTGATCATGAATTTTAGGACTATTAATTTTATTGCTAATATCCTCAACCCTTTGATATGGAAAAATATGTTCATAGAGGACAACATCCCTAGACACAAAAAAGTTCTCTGGATTGAATATTCATCAAAAAATATCCTTTTGTCTCCCTTTTAAAACTAATAAAACATGTTTTGATGCCTTTGGATCAAATTTTCTTCTATTTATTGACAAAGTGCTAGCTTAGTATAAAGATACAAACACCTTTAATTGATTAAATTCTGGTGCAATTTTTTAAAGCATTTCAAGAGGAGAAAAATAATTTAAAACAGGTGTGGGAAGCATGTTTATAATATATGCAATATGTATCACATAATATGACCAATAAATTTTGGGTAAATAAGATTGTATCATGAGAGATCTTGCTACATTTAATAAATGATCATGTTTTCTGTGAACTATACTATTTTGTTGTGAAGTATTGACACATGACGTTTGATGTACTATTCCTTTGCAAACAAAGAAATTAAACATGAAAAATTCAGTCCTATTATTACTTCTTATTATTTTTCACTACAAGAAAAAAACTATTTAGAGGCCAATCACTAGTACAAAAAGGGTCTTCGTCGTCGGTTCTGAGAGACATTTCTCGTTGGGTCCTGAACCGACGTTGACCCAGGAGACGTTGATCATGACGTCGGTTAACAAACCGACGTGGTGCTAAACACCACAACGTCGGTTAAAACCAGGAAACCGACGTTGTGATTCGTTGAATAGCTTCCATAACTGGGTATCAGGCCGCGTTGGTTAAGGCACACAATGACGTTGTGTAAGCATCACAACGTCGGTTGGAGCCACTTAACCGACGTGGTGATGCATCTAAAATTTGAAAACAGATGCAACATAGTGACCATGACGTCAATTAAGTGGTCAAAACCGACGTCATGTGAGACAACACCACGTCGGTTATTAGCTCCTAACCGACGTGGTGCTTCAGCGCCATTTTAAAATTTTAAATTTTTGAATTTTCATGTCTTAAATGGGAATTCAATGACGGTTTTTTTCTTTAACCGATGTTATGTTGTTTGTTTATTTACAAAAATGCAGCCGCGTTTTTGACAACGTTGTTTTTAGTTTTAACCGTCATTGAACGCAGACGTTAAATGTCTATTTTGTATTATTGAATATTTAGCTACCAAATGAAATGGTTGCTAATTGTGACCAAAATAGTCACCAAATTAAATTTTGGTTGCTAAATAACTACAAAATAGAAGTAATGATTGGATTTAGTGACCAATTAAGTCAAATAATTGGTATCTAACATTATATACCAAAGTTTTAGTGACCTATGCCATTAGATTCTAAATTGGTATCTAATTAAGTTAGAGACTAATTTAGAATCTAATAATATAGGTCACTAAAACCTTGGTAGCTAATGTTAGATACCAATTATTTGACTTAATTGGTCACTAAATTCAATCATTACTTCTATTTTATAGTTACTTAGCAACTAAAATCTAATTTGGTGACTATTTTGGTCACAATTAGTAACCATTTCATTTGGTAGCTAAAAATTGGTCTCTAAACAACCTTTTTCTTATAGTGTTTGTTGTTGTCTCAAACTGTGTTTAAATAAAAACAATAAAATTTTCCAAAGTCTTGGCAACCGCAAATTTTTTTAAAAGGAAAAATCCATGTGTACCTTGAATAATCATGAACTATGGTCAAGAAATATTCATGGTCATCAATTGATGGTATTGAATATGGTCCCCACATATCAACATGAATCAAATCAAAATATTTTTAGATTTAGATATACTAAGAGGAAAACAAGTCTTTTTTGCTTTGCGAAATGACAAACATCACAAACAGGAGATTTGCTATCTTTAACAAAAGAAAATTTATTTTTGATAACATCAATGCATTTGTTTGAAACATGCCCTAACCAAAAAATGTCAAAGGGTTTCGAGACCACAAGTAGCAAATTAACAATATTGATAATATGTGTAAATTTGGTAGGTTTGATATGAAGTTTCTTTATGGAATCTTGAGAATATAAAGTCTATCTTGCATTTCAGCTTAACCAATCATTTTCAAGGAGTGCTTGTACTGAATGTGACAGTCATTAGAGTTAAATGTAATAGCACAAAATAAATTATCAATCAATTTTGATACTAAAATAAGATTAAAAGTGAAGCTAGGTATATACAAAACATTATCTATGACATAATTTTGATTGAGAAAAACACTTCCAGAATAATTGACAATTACTTGATTTCCATTTGGTAGTTTGACACAGATTTGATTAATTTGATGATATGAAATGAAATGAGTGAAGGATGAACAAATGTGGTCAGTAACACCACTATAAAAAATCCAAGAACTAAAAGAAAAAAGAAATTTTTTACCAATATGTGTTCTCATGTTGGAAGGAATAACAGAGATTTGATTAGAAGCGTTGTCATTGGATTTGGACTGTTGTAAAAGAGCCAACAATATTTAATATTGTTCAAGAGTAAAACCAATTTGCTGAGACTATACTTCTGACATTGAACCTTTATGATTCTGCTCATTATTATTAGAATCTGCATTCTGTTTTTAAACATGAAAGAAGGTGAAAAATCATGCTTTCTATAACATGTATCAGTTATATGTTGTGTCTTTCCATAATGACTAAAAAAAAAATTGTCTCTCTTTTATGTAACGAGAGAGCAAACCCTATTTAATTAAGGACAACAAGAGGTCTTGTGAGAGTTAATAATTTCAATCATGGGTAAATATTAGTGCTTTATACCATATTATGAAATTGAGAGATGAACAAAAATTAACAAAAAGAAACAAAAAATATGATAATGAAAATATTCTTTCTATTTTTCCATTAAAAACAAAAGCAAAGGGTTTAATCCATACAAGAAATATATTCATTCTAGGTTTAACTAGAAAACAAATAAAAATATTATAATCTATCACAAAATAATAGAAATTGATGATAATTTGATTTTGTTATAAAAATAAAATAATAAAATTGATATTAATTTTTTACGTATTCACGTTTTTTTATTGTACTCTTGTTTGTTATCATTTTAATTTTAATTTTTTGTTGCCATTAGTTTTCAATGCCGAGTTTTTCTTTTCTCTATGTTTTTGCAAAGCTAGCTATTAAATTTCAATCAGTTTGAAAAATCTTCCAATCTTAAATTATGAAATAAAGAATATCAAAAATGTTAACATGCCTTCTCAGAATTCAACCTAGATTAGTCTTTATACTCCATTAGGCGAATTTAATTTTATTTGAAAACTTGACGCTATCAAATGGTTGATCAAGTACGTACCCAAACAATTTAAATCAATTTTATCTATATTACTTTACGTAAAACTAAAGGCATCAAACCAATAAAACCTTCAATGATTTCGCATTACACTTATTCTCCCAAAATCAGAAAAAAAAAACCTCAGCATGCAAAAATCATAGTTTAATTACCAAAATGCTAAACTTTTTTATTTGTTTCGTAAGAGAATAGTTATATTTTTGTTGGGACCTCGTTTGGATGAGCATAAATAAGATCATACAAAATTAAAAACAAATAAATGCACGTGGCTGTTGGTAAGAATTTTATAATTTTTCTGACGCAACAGTGATTCTACTATGTTGATAGACAGTGTGTGAAGAGATTGGCATGGGTAAAGGGAAATTCCAGGTGGGGAGGTGGGTGACACAGTGGCCAAGAATCTAATATGCACATATGCATGCAGTGATGCTGAAGATGATGTTAACAGTGAGTACCATAAATGCGTACTATGCCAATTTAATTACTACTATAATGATAAGAACCAACCGAGCAATGCAATAAATAAAAAGAAATAAAAAAAATGGTTTTGTGAAGGGGAAAGTGTTGAGAGTATATGGAGTAGAGAGAAAGAGTTTGGCGTCGTCTGCGAATAAAACGCAGATTGTGATTGTTCAGTGGTATGAATCTGTGTGAGTCTGAAAGTGTGAAGCTTTTTTCTTCTTGATGTTGTGGTCAAACGCAAGCTTACAAACTATAAAGACCGGTGAGTTTACGTACACTGCTTTTACTGCTACGAGTTACAACACCATCCGTACGCAACCCCCACTTGTTTCGTCCGGTTAACTTCATAATTCAAACCCTCTTCATTTTCTTTTCTTTTCTTTCTTATTATTATTAGTGTTATGTCTTTTCTTTTTATGACTAACATGTTCAGTTATCTGTGTTTTGAGTTTGTGTAAGAATAATGTAACTGTCGTAGTTGTTGGAATATTTTGGTTTTTGGGGATGTGACTATGTGTGTCGTTAATTGACAATGGAAAAGTTTATTACTGGGTTGAACCTAATTTAAATTTACAGAATCGGTCTACTAATATAAGATTTGGATGTTATTTATATAGTATAATTTAATGATATTATTAATCAATATAGATTTTTCAACGCATTTTCTTAGGCAGAGAACATAAAACATGAAAATAAAATGAAAAACTTAAGTATTCAATAAATTTTGGTAGAATATATTATGATATTATCTTAATAAAAAAGGAATATAAAAATTTATTTAATAAAAGGGTGATTATTCTATCTAATTATAGCATTTGTGAATTATTGGAAAGATGTAAGCAAGAAAATGACGTTGAGGAAAAATGTAGGGTTGCCTTTAATTCTCTATCTTTAGCGTTTTTTGTTGGGAGTGTATTAATTAATATGCAAGAGATTGATAGGCATATATGAGAGGGGACTTTTAGGAATTCGAAGCATATGTTTCACTATCACATTAAATAAAAATAAAAATTAAATAAAATATAAAGAAGAAGACATATACTCATTATTGTAAAAAAAAAAAAATTGAGATGAAATTATATTATAATTTTTTATATGAATTGTTCCTAACTTACTAGTATTGAATTTTTTTTAATATTTATCTTAGAAAAATATAATCCACCGATAATATAAAAATCAGTTATTTATCTTGTTTGATAAGTATTGTAACAATGGAAAAAAATATTTTTTATTTGAAAAATTTTATATAAATAATTTATAATTCATTTATGTTGAATCTCATCAATTTTTATCATATTATATATATATATATATATATATATATATATATATATATATATATATATATATATATATATTATGGAGGTGCTACATGAAAAAACATGAAAGAAGTGGAAAATAGAAATCAAATGTATTTTTTCAACCCAAGATAGAATGTATTTAAAATAAGCAAGATAAAATACAAAGTGATTACATAAAGTTTTAATACAGGCTAAGAAATTAAATATTAGTTTTTAACTATATCTTTATAGGTATTATTTTACTACGCCGATCTGACAATCAAGCTTTTTAACAAATCTTTATATGTCAAACACTTTATATAAAATTTATAAGCTACATAGAAATCTGCAAATGGTTCTTTTAATATATTTGCTGTTACTTAACATCTTATAATGGCCAGTTCCTTTATTTATTTATTTATGATTTTGCAACGAGTCATTTATTTGAGTATGCATAGAAAATTTGATATAGTATGTAATATATTGATGAAGTGTTTATTTTTCCTTTCTGACTTTCAATATATATATGGATGAATTAAAAGATTTATTTTTCATTTTTATTATTTATTTCTTATAATATTAGTGGAAACAAATACGAGATAGAGATATCATGTATCCATATTTTTTATGATGAAAGAAAATAATAAAGTATAATTTAAATAATATTCTAAAAAACACTTAGAAGGATAAAGAAAGTGTGATTAACAATGGTAAGAGGATAGGATCCATTTGAGAAATAAACTAATACTAGTCTGTTGAGCCTCTTTCTATTTATAGAGTTGTTATGGGTTGTGCATTATTCACTCAAGCCCATAACCATTACTCATTAAGGCCCATAGTTATTACCTCACTTAGGCTCACAAACATTTTGTTATGTCTAATCATTTTGTTTATTTATTAATTATCATTTAATCTTCTTGGAGTAAAGACCTTAACTCTTGCATTCGGTTTTGGTTCTCCAAAGGGAAGTCGCTTTTCTAAACTGACATCTCCAATCTTGGTTTCCAAATTTTCGTCATAAGGGTACAGAGACCTCCCAAGGCTTGAATGTTTAATGACTGAGATGTTATATTGAGCAGAGTTAAAAATCGAAATATGACACAAACAGGCATGAAAAGCCTTTATTTTTAATTTGACGCGCTTATCATAAGCATTGATGATGTGTCAGAGGGGTCACTTCATCGCGTTTATCCTTTTTTCATTTTTGACTGTTAGATGTGTTTTACCTCAATGGATAGGATGAGGAGTATTGGGTTGGGTTCTTCTATTTTCAACGTCTATAAATAGTGTCATTTTCATCTGTGGTCCACCACATCTCATCTCCTTTTCTCCATAGGAAACCTAGTCATTTAAGTTGTCTTTAACCAAGAGTGAATAGGTACTTTCTACTCTTTATTCTTGGTCAATATGTTAAGTAGTTCTAGTTTTGGGGAGAATGAAATATTTATTACTTACTACATGAGTGATTGGTGAACTTATCATTGAATGCAAAAAATATGAATACTTCTTCTCGTTGAAGGTTTTATATAAGCGTTAAAAGAAGATAGTTGTTGAGAGTTTGGTCGTTAAGTAGCTTCAACGTTTCTCTCTACGTGTAACGAGCTTGAAAATGAACATTACATTAAATAAACTCCATGCAGTTTTAAATATTCATCTTCTGTACAAACATCCTTTATGTTGGCAGTACTCATCTCACTAGGTAGCATAACCTTTTGCACCAACTTATGGTAAAAGTACATGTTGTACATGGTAGATAGTTGAGTCGGAGTTGAAATACTCTTTATGTTAGGAAGTTGTTGAAAAAAGTAACTTTAACTCGTGCTTCAAGAGATCTTGATATTGACTTATCTTGAACTTGAATATATCTATTTGGTCAGACGAAAGCAGCGAACATTTCCTACAACATAGCATAAGTGTACAAATATTCGAATAATACAAGATTAGCATAAGCTATGTGTGTATCGTATGAACATCCATTATGCTTATCAGACATAAGAAAAAATATTATATAGTGTTGCATAATTTATCAGACGCAACACATATTTTATATGATCTGTTGTTGAATTAGTTCATCGTCTTTCAGACAAAACATTATGTTTATACTGAGTTATTTTTAACATTTAATAAAAAACTTATAAAGTTAGTTCATTAATATTTATTTTCCATATTTGTATCACACTCTCCATGTTTGCTTAACATTACTCTCCGTGTTTGCTTAACATTAGCCTTATTTTGTTTCCCCATAGTCGACAATGGGAAGATAGGGAACATGTCTTGATCATGTTTGCTTATTCTTTTTGCACCTATTAATTTCTATTTACCCTTCCCTTGAAGACACCATATGCCCATATTTGGGTTTGAAAAATAATCTAACTAAAGTCTTTTCTAAACATAACTAATTAGATTGAACCATACAATAATTAATTTCTAAAAATTACAAGTGAAAAAATTATAATAAAAATAAACAATAAAAGAGTATTATCAAAATAAATTATACTATAGAGATAGAAATATAAATAATTTATTTTACTTACTAACAAAGATATTGGAAATGATGTAAATATTTTGTACAATATTGCTCACATACCAAAAATCATTACTATTGTAATTATAATTTATTTTTCTCTTTATCAATTAACAACAACTTTGTCAGATGGTTGTATATTTTGATTGAGCAACTTGATATCTTTTTTCAGGCACCCTTAACTTGTTATCTGTGAGTTGCATTATCAAATCATATTTCTAGGTCTTCTTGAAGCTTGAGACTTCATGCATCTCGTTTAATTGTTGCATCACCTGTTTCTCATTTCAACTTCTCCTTAACAAAATTTAGATAAAATATGTTTGTTAGCAAATTGAATAATTGCAAAAGGCACAAAGTGTTGGACTAACATGGTTGGTGCAGTGCAAAAAAGCTAATAGTTATCGTTGTTGAGATTACTCTGTCTCGTCTATAAGTTAGGTGTTAGCCTTTTATCACAAACATTCTACGTACCATTCAAACATTTACTTTCCCTTTTTTCATTTCATCTATTTATAATTTTTAAAGTATGTTTGAAAAGTTCAACTCATTCATGATTCATTTAATAAACTGTCTTCTGATAATCATTTAAAGAAATAGATATCCAACCTAACTATATCTAAGTATATTATTTTTCTCCAGAAATAATTTTATAAAATATAATCCAACATTTATATAGACATTCTTGCATCCCAGAACTGCATAAAGTTCTTTATCTTCAGTGTCGAGAGAGAACGGAAAGAATGAAATCTTTTTAGTGTGAAGTTTTGCCCGTAAAATGGGAAGGAATTTTTTGGTTTATAATTTAATGTTTTATTTTTTAAATTAAAAATGCAATTAATAAGGTAATCTTAAGAAAAATAATGCAGTAGAAAATGTATTTTTAGTTAATTTTTAATTGTCATAAAAATAATAACTATTTATTTATTTGAAATCATGTTATCATTCATCCAAATAAATAAAAGGTTATTTCTCCACTCTTTTTTTTCTTATTATCATCCCATAAAAAATAGTTTCTTTTTTAATATTTTATCCATCTTCTATCTATATAACTTTTTCTATTTTGTTCTCCTTTATTCTTTTGTTTTTCTTTACTTCATTTTCATCAATCAAAACGAGACGATAATCCTGTACCCAACCAATAAATTAAAATGATATTAGAATTTTAATTATTTATTCTTTTTCATCGGCAATAAATATATATAATTAAAATTTACAACATTAGTTTGTACAAATTTTATATATATATATATATATATATATATATATATATATAAAAAATATATAAAAAAAATTTATATAAATATTATATATATATATATATATATATATATATATATATATAAAAAGCTAATTTATAAATAACACTTTGATCTCAATTTGATTTGTTACGGAAGATTCTTAATACATCCATCTCTAAATTTATCTTTTATTCTATACATATAAGACCAGTTCTGTATCAATGTGTGGGAAAAAAAAACTAAATAACGACTACCCACTACACCTACAAACCCTAAGATAGCATATCTGACAGCTGAACTAAACCATCTATCCCTTGAGAGAAGCATAAATATAACTAGAAGCATTACACCGACATCTAATGCATATAAGAAAATGGTGTCATATTTAGACATATTTTATCTATTCAACTTACTAATTTTCACTTCTTAATTGAATAAACTGGTTGATTTCATTCTAAATAGATTGAACACTGTTAGCAGATAAATGAATTGAATTGTAACCCTTACTCATCAATGTGATATTCATAAACACAAACAATAATCAGTTTAGTCAAAATTTTAAATACTCACTGACTATTTTTGTAATTTTCAAATAGGCAGAAATTATTATTTGACACATACAAATAATGTTGCTTAAAAAATTACATATTTATGATGGCACTTGTAATCCTGACACCGTATTGTTCAACTTATTGCAGGCAAGTATACGGGTATGAATGAAGCTTCTTCTTCAGTCTCATTAATTGGGTAGGGTCTACTCTTTCACATGCAACAATGATGTCTGCATCAGTTGTATCACCCTTTCAGCTCTACAACAATATATTGATCTACAATTAGGTTTCTGCTGAAAAAGGAAATATTTAGCTACAGATATTATGATTTATTTAAAGGGCTTTTAACCCTTCCATGCTCTTTAAGATATAAAGATTTGTTTTAATAGTTTTTTTTGCCTATTATTTTGTACATTTGTAGTTTAATTTGATTTAAAAAAAATAAGTTAATATAATATTTTAACAACAATATTAATATATTGATATGTGTAATTTGTTTTTTCTTTTCATATTGTATTATTGTAATATTGTTATCATTAATTTTATAAAAGAAATCATATTGACTATTTTTTTAAGACAAAATTAAATTTAAACTGATTTTCAATCAATTGTCTTTATTAAATATTTAATTATTTTTTAAATTATTTTAATGACAATTAAAATAAGCTATCTGAAGGTGTTATTTCATGTGTGAAAGAGAGAGAAAAACGTTTTGAAAAGAAAATAGTGAATATTTTTTTTAAGATAAAAGTGACTTTTTTTATCAAGAGAGATCAAGAAAGTGGATCTTCGAGCATTTTTTCATATACTATGTTTGCGCTGCATTGGTTTTACTATTTTTATAGTTAGGAAAGTGACTACACCCTTGTATTTTCTTTTGTTTTGTGATTAGTTTGGTTGTAGCTATGTTTTGTTTTCATTGATCGTAAGGTGTATTGGGACTACAATTATATAGGGTTTACTTTTGTAGAAGTGCAATAGGGTGTTACATAGTGTTTGGTGTAATCTTGTAGAGTTAAAAAATGGTTCTTTAGTGGAATTTTATTACTTGTTAGCAAAGAGACTACATATAGCTCTTGAGGAAGAGTAAACCAGTATAAATTCTTGTGTTCTTGCTCCCTCTTTCATTGATCTTGAATCACAATTTACTTTCTGCATAATTTCTATTACTACAAGAATTATCAATCAATTGTTTTTTGAATTCAATTGATTGTTTTTCAATACTGTACTTATTGTAACTGTGTGGTCTGAATTGTCCTAAGCCAAGTTTTTGCTCTGAGGTTGGTTCGATTCGCTTAAATTGATATAGTCTGTAGAAATTTTTCATTAGTTGATTTTTTTTCTAGGCAAGTACATAATTCAGATAAAATCAATTTGTTAATCTTGTGATTTAATCAACTGATTTTCTGTATAGTTGTCCTGTTAAAAAGAATTAATTGATTGTTCAGCAAATTAATTGATTGAATTTTTCAATCAAGAATATGAGAAATTTAAATTCACTATTTTGAAAATTAAATCGATTATATTCACTCGTTGTAATTTTGACAAAGAAAATTTAACTGATTGTATGTTGAATTAAATTGATTGATTTTTTGTTATATTGTATGACTCGAATTTCAATTGATTGTGTTTTTTTGTATTGTGTAGTTATTAAACCCATAGTAAATTGTTTCAATTGAGAGAATTCATTCTTTCTTTCAATCTTTTACATAATATTTGTAAAAAATAAAAAATAAAAAAAATTACAAGTTCAATTCACCCCTCTTAACTCAGCCTAAAATTCTTTTCACTACCTGCCCAACCACCTAGTAATAGTTGGGATCAGAGATGGAGGGAAACTTATCCCTCCTTAGCTTTTCGATGTCTCTGACACTGCTTGAGAAAAGGCTTTTTGTTTATCTGACCAGACAATGATAACTTTTTCCTTCTCTGTCGCGGTAGAGACAACCAGTTCAACAACTAATATAGATACAGTGAGAATTTCCACAATGAAGACATTTGGAAAGGAGCGGAAATATTTTCCAACTCATCCCCTTCGATAGAAATTGAGCTAGTGTGACTTAAAGAATCATCTTCTTCAATAGGTATAACCTCTATGCTCACTAGAGGGCTATTTCTATTGGAGGAACCACTAGAAGAGGAGAAGTTTTGGAAAGAGACGTACCTAAGAGGGTGAACTTTAACAAGATTCAAAAAAAGAGGACTTGAAGAAGAAAGAAGACTCGAGAATACCCAACCACAAGAAAAAAATAACCAGTGCGATGCAAAAGTGGTGAAACAATGAAACTTTGGAGGTATTTATCGAGGAAAAAAATAAAGAGGGTAAATGAAAATTTATCACGCTCAGACGCAACTTTTAAAGAAATGTCCAAATGTTCCACTTTGAAATATGTGCAAAGAGGCGCAACTTCGAAACATCATGTCCTAGGACAATGTGGTAGTGATTAAGTGTTAATCGCCTAACTAGTGCAATGCTTTGAAACCTTAAACCTCATCATTAGATCAAAACCCCTCATTAATTCCCTCGGGGACTTGTAACTTTTTCAGAGAGATAATAATTAAATGGAGCTCGGTCACACGAACTCGGTTAAGGTTATAAAATTCAACAAGTCATAAAACAACGACTTTAAATTTATGTTCGGCCTATAAAGGTCACATTAAACCTCTAAACTACTAAGTTTAAATTTATGTTCACTCATCCCAACATCGGACTCCAAGCTTGGGACTTGTGTACTACCAAGTACCAAAGTATATGGAAAAATAATACTTAACAGAAAAATATGGGCACAATATCGCCTAAAATTCCTATCCACTCGGGTAACCTTTTTGCAGAATACAAACCAATCAAAAGCCAATTGTTGTTACAAGGCTTGACAGCCCATATACAGTAACCACTTATCATACTCAAATGCCTGTAAATACAACCTCATGTTCCAGGGAGTATCACTCAATCTCATGCTTACTCATTTAAAACTCACTATGATTATCTCTAAGCTCTTACTAACTTAAGTGTCGGAGAATCTTATACAGATGAATCTCTACTTGGTGCTTCATTCACAAAGCTCAACTACTACTAGGGAAGAGATTTCAACTCGACTAAAGCTCAATCAACTTGAAATCAACCTCAAAAACCTTGAAAGGTTCCAACTTAGTTTCTGGTAAGAACATAAACCAAACTCTTAAGAATAATAATTTTAAATATCAAATTAATTATTTTTTAATGTTAACTAGTTAAGCTTGGAGAGAGTATTATCTTATTATGTACTAATTTTCCTAATTATCTTTCGAGACAAACATGGTTGTTCATTACTTAAGTAAATATATATATTATAAATTAATCAACACATTTTTTTTCGTTATTCAAGCTTTGGTTTTTCTTTTAGTCAACCAATCTCTCATAGTCACCCAATCTCTCATGTCATGAAAATCTTGAGAAATATGCAAAGTGTAGATAAACATAATTTTTAATTTGAATTTTTTTAGTATTTATAAGCCACATGAAATTTTAATTAAATAAATCAAAATAAATGTACTTTTTAAAAAATAATATATATTAATCCATACAACTCCAAATTAAAACGTTATGCCAAAAGAAATTAATTCATTAGAACGTTAGGGCATAAACTTTAAATTTGAGAGCAATCAATACATGGGATTGCTTAGGCAGCCCCTTTATCTAAATAACATTGGTATTATTTATTTTGATTAAGATTTACCTAATATGGATTGATTGGAACTTAATTGAAATTATTGATTAAACTTAAATTTTAAACATATTCTTTTACTTTTTTTGTTTTTAATTATTTGAAGAGATTCTATAAGTTCTAAATCTAATCAAATCTTTTGTAAAGATATTTTTCAGATTTTCTATAAAGATAATCTTCTGAAATTCTGACTTGATTTAGAACAAATGTCTTTCAAATATTTTGCAATATCTTTAGTATTAGATTCAATTATCATGAGCTGGTATCTATAACAAAATTTGGAAACAAAATATAATCTACAACTTTACTAGAAAGAAGATATTTACAGAATTAATCTTTGGCATATAAGGGAACACATGATAATTGTAGGGATAATATCTGAGAATTAATTTTGAGTTGATTTCGTGAAGATTATAAATAGAGGCTACAGAAGACATGAAGGAGACACACGACTGCATAACATAAACTGTAGTTTTATTTCCCTTTGTAATTTTTGTGCTTTTGTCATGGAAGACTAAACTCGTTTGGGTTGATTCTCTTGTGATCTCACAATGAATTGAGTTTTCTGTTTAATAAAATTTTGTCCATTACATTCTTTGTAACAATTTTAATATCTATGTTTTAGAAATATTATTTGTTTTTTAACGCTTATTGAAAATTCAATTGTTTTTTCTTAATTAGAATTCTTGTTAATTCTTTTAGTCTTAATCAATTTTTTGTATACTTATCAAAAGATAAAACATATATATTTCATTGAGTAAACACTTAGAGACAAGGTAAGATATTAAATATATTAATAGACATAGGTTTTATCTCTTGAATTTGATTGACACTTATTTGATTAATTCAACTTATTAAAAAGAATTGAAAGATAATAATCTTAAAAAAACAAAAAAAAAATTATTATGAAAGCATTTGAGAGTCAAGTTATTTTCTTTAATATTTTTAGATCATCTATTTTAATTTCCTAAATAACAATCCTTGAACCTCCTCTTTAATTTAATATTATTATCAACTTTTTTTTATTGTATATAAGTTTTAAACATTAATTGACTAAATTTACTATTACATTCATTTAGAGACATTTAAAGCCAACTTGGGGTTAAATTTTCTTTTAATTTACTCAGTGACAATTATTTTGTTTTAGAGAAGAGTTTTAAAATAATTTCTTATTCTATTTGTATAAAACTAACGAAAACATGCAAAATAGCACCTATAAGCCGGTATTTTGTTATTATAACACATTAATAAATTAAAATTTGATGTTTATATTAATTTATAATATTTATTTTATTATTATTTTTATTTAATTTGTGTAATTCTTTATTTGAGTGAAAACAATATAGGAAAAACAATATAAATTAAAAACTTTGGTGGAACAAAAGAGAGAATTGAAGTGATTTAATTAAGTGGAACAGAGAAAACATGTATAGTTATATTTTTATGGAAGGAGATTAATTCTAAAGATTAAATTAAATATAATTTTTTTATATATAAAACTCACGTTAAGTATCATTACGAAATCTCTTTTAGATTGATACCCTAAGCTTCGACAATTATTTGTTATCATATGAAACACAACAATAAAGAAAAAGAGAAAACAAATACACATGGATACTATACCAAAATCTATTCTAAGAAATGCAGAAGAACTTCCAAGAAACAACTAACCAAAGCGAAGCATAAAGGATTTGTACTTGTTATGAAGGAAATCCAAAATAAGGTTAGAAGACACCCTATCATACCAACTATAAATTGTCAAGGGAAACAAACTTATCACTACAATGATTATCCTGTCTAAAAATATGAAAAATTTTAAACTCAATCCTTACAAAGATATTCATTTCTTCTGTCTACCCGGAATAGATCAAGAGACAACCTTAATAGAAAAGAAGGTAAGACAACTAAGAAGGAATCACACTTAAGCCATAAATGCTATAGCTAACTTCAGGAGTATGCTCAGTAACAGTAGTGACATCCATGAACTAACCATAAAAAGAAGATTGCACACCAAAAAAAAGGAAGAGAAGCCACCAAGGAACAATTGTTCACATTGAGTCAACCGTGTTTTCCGGGTTATATTTAACAACCGTGTTTTCCTTTTTGAAAATTTCATTTGTTATTCTTCAACCTTGTGTTTATAGTGAGTGCAGTTCCAAATTGTTTTAACAAAATAATAACTAACTTTAATTTTAACAAAAATAATAAAGAGAAGTTCATTTTATTACGTACATTAACTAAATATTTTACACTTAAAAGGTGGATGTAAAGTATGTTCACCCAAATTCCGCACATACAACATAAATCCCTGGTTGAAATTTTGATTAAACTCTCCGCTTGCTACACGCGATCTCAATGGAATAAACTTCTGACATAGGGACGAAGAAACCCCGATTCCACACCAAAAATATTTGGCATTTCTAGAACGAACTAATACAGTGAAAGGGCATCGAAAATTAAGAATTTACAGAAAATGGCATGCTATTAGAGCATTAACCTGATAGTACGTCATCTTCAATTATGACTCTGACAAAGTTACCCCGTCATCTTCATAGAACTTAACCTGGCACAACCTTCCACCTGCTTCATCCGCAAAGGCTATTTTTTTCCTCTCTTTACGCACTACATCTCGAGGAGGTGGACCATCATCAGATAGTTTCTGAATTTATCAAGAGCAGTAATTAGTCACACAGGAAAAACAGAAAACCATAAAAACTGTTAAAGCAAATTTAATAGCAATAAGAGTGATGTAGGAGATGAACAAACCATTATTTTACAGAAACGGCTGCAATCCCTTGACATGAAGGCCAGGCATCGTTTTGCAGCTTCTTCAGCTCTTGTGGCATTCTTAACTGCCACTCTTGCCTGAAAATCAATACCAATACTCGCTAACTATTGACTACTCACCAAATTTATCAATTAAATGCATAACTCCACTAGAAATGTTGAAATTACTAGAACTTAGCAACACTTGCATTTTGCATTTTAACCAGAAACATAAGAGCTGTAGCCATAAGTGGGGTGTTCATGGATCAGATTGGGTTGGGTTTGAGCAACCCCATCACCGAACCCAATCAAAAAGTTCCGGATTGAGTTGAGTCTAGCAAGCATTAATCAAATTATCACCATTTCTACTGCAGAAAGTAATATCCACTATTAATAGGACTGTGGTAATCATACCTCATTTACTTTATGTCTCAAAGACGTATTCAGACAGAATTCAGATCGTAACATGTCATCCACAATGTCCTTCATTGATTTCAATTCCCTTGTGAGTTTCATGGCAAGGCATTCAGCATCATGCATTTGTTGCTGTGTAAATGCAATTGCACTCTTTGAGCAGCTCTGTACAGAACTGCACCCTAGGCGGGTGGCTTGGTGAGAAGAATGAGGGATCTTGGAAATTCCTTTAGGATGGGAAACTCTTTTAGTCCTAGGAATAACACTAATTTTGGTAGGGGTATCAGTAAATTGAGCGCCTGTGATATCATCACGTCCATCAGAAAAGTATATTTTTCCCTTGCATTCTGCGATCATTGTAACGCAATATAAGTAAAAATAAAATGAGTAAAAGGTCAAGGTACTTACATGGAACAAAATAATTATATATGTAATGATAACAAGAAATTACATATCAAAACAGAAATTCGTAGCTCTATTCAGAGAAACAAGGTACATTTGACACTACCGATTCGTATCTCAAGATGAATCTTAAATAACTCTGTATCTTACAATACATGTATGAATATATGAAATTTTTATCACGGATACTTCAGCAATTCATATGTTTTCCACCTTTTCAAATTCTTGAGAAAAAAAACAAAAAGAACTCATGTGAACTCTAGAAAGGAATTTGGAAGAACACTTGTAAACTTATCATAATATGTTGATTTTCCCATATTATGATACTTTTAAAACCACATTTTTATTTTTTCCAACAAAACCTCTAATTTCTCAAAAATCCATATTTCTTTCCATGATAGTTGAGTACCTAGTTTGAAAAAATAATTGCGGACTTAAATATGTAATTGTTGATGCATCAAAATCACAGGATAATCAGGAAGATGGTGTAATTAGATCACATACTCAATTTCTTTTTATGATTCAAATCAACGGAATCCACAGCTTTACAGTGCTTTTCCTGAGAAGATGGTGAGATTGCCTGAAGATAAACCAACTAATGAGAGAAATCAATAATATAAATCAAGTCATATAAATTTAGTGATAATATTTGTACCTTTCTTGTTGATTGCCTTTCAGGATGATGCAGCTTTGAACTACCGTTACATTCATTGTTTACAGAAGCAAATGATTGTTTTTCCTCATATTCAGGTGGATCATCTGAGCAACGAACCAGACATTCATCAACATTAAGACCATGTTCCATAGTAGGGCTGTGTTCTACTTCGACCTGATCCTCAGCACCAGTCGTAAATTCATCGTTATTACAGTCACGGAGGAGAGTATTATCATCTTTAAACTCTACACTCAGGCAATCAAGGTCTTTATGAGTAACATTACGTAGGGTGACTGCAGTGTCAGCGTCACCATCTGGTTGATGGTCATGAATATCAGAGTTATGATCTTCAACCATACAGATTACTTGTGGGGCGATGTAATGGAGATCTGGATGCATGATACACCCTTCACTTTCGAATTCTATTGCAGGCAAGTCCGGAAACTGGCCATTGCTTAGTTGAGAATTACTTATCACCACATCCATATTAAAGGGACTCACCATTCGTAATGGAAGAAAATCAACACGATTTTGCAGCGTATTTTTCAATTCACACTCCAAATTCCATTCATAGATTGTCTCTGCTTCTTGTACTTCTATAATAGCTTTGTCATCTGGACCACCAAAACAGTCAGTTTCAGGAACCTCAGATTTCACTTCAACAAGGGCAGCCGAATCTCCACTAAAGGATAGGATCTCTTTATTGTTTTCAATCTCTTCACTGGAGGATGGGAACTCTTGACCGTCCTGGATCACCTCACAAGAGGGTGAGAAATTTTGACATTCTTGGATCTCTTCGACAGAGGTTGAGAACTCTTGACAATCTAGGACCTCTTCACCAGAGGATGGGAAATGTTGACCGTTTTGGATCTCTTCACTAGAGGGTAGGAAATCTTGCCTGTCTAGGATCACTTCAGATTTGACAACTAGCATGAACTCTTCGGTATTATTAGAGACTGTTTTTTTCAAGCATCTTTTCTTCTTTGCCGTCATATTATTTGACAGTTTAGATTTCCAGCTACTGAGAGTCTCCATGAAATCAGAATCATCATCAGCGGCCATTTGCTCCTCACTGTAGTCCTCCAGAAATGAATCTTCAATTTTTATGTTTCTTGTAGAAGACTCGAGACCTTGTGAGCGTTTTCTCTTCCCCGCTTTGCAACTTTCTTTAATTTGGCTTAGGGTGAAGTTGTCGAAGGCGTCATCATCCAAGTTATAGATTCTCTGATCATCATCATCATCATTGACGTTACATACTAAAGCATCAGGATTGGTTTCCTCAACTTCACCACAACATGATCTTTCAGCCATTCCATCATCATGAGACAATAAGCCATTATCATATATGTCTGTGATATTTTTAAATTTAAGTTTTGGTTGTCCACGAGCAACATTAGCGACTTTTGAAAGTAAACCACCTTTAATAGACTGAATGAAATGAAGATGACCACAACCTCGTAGCTCCATATGGATGCTCTATTGCTCTGCTATCAAAACAGAACTTTTGCACAGTATTCTTCCAATTTTTCCCTGAATCTATCCAGGATAAGAAAACCACTGGAAACAGTAAAAACAATCATTTAGAACAACAATTTAAGGCAACTCATTAGTATTACTAGAAAAATCACAACTAAATTTTTTACTTTCAAAATCGGTTATGCATTTTGGAATGTGAAAAGCTTTTATCTTAAAAAGAACTCATTTAAACATCAAAAGTGAATCAATCTGCTTTAAATTTTAAAACCTCGCCTTAAACTTACATAGGTGTTATTGTCGAGAAGATTGTATCGATGATCAATTATCGATAGGAGAAATACAAAGTGGAATCTACAGAAATACTAAAATACAAGGAGACCAAAATCATCCATATAGAAAGTGAATAAGTAAAATGGCATTTATTATTGTATTTATAAAAATATCAAACATATACCGTCAATATTTCTTTAGATTTTGAATGTTTCGACCATATGTATTAGTTAATGCAATTGCATTCAATTTGTGAAAATACATGTTTAAAATTAAAAAATCCCCATGATTGTTAACCTAAACAAAAAGAATCAATAAATAAAAAGGCGTATTTGATTTATACATCAAATAATAGGGCACTAAATTCAAATAATTCCAAAAATAAATAAATACCTGAATTACTCGTTCCTATATATCAATACTTTCTTCTTCCTGTCTGGTAAAGATCCAAAGCACTTGCGCAACCTACATCAATTGCAGTATCCAAGAAACATAATTATTGAAAATGCTATCACCGTTACATAAACTAAACCGGCAGTGAGCAAAGACAGAAAGCCTAGAGCTAAATCTGCACTATCAGAACCACGAAGCAAGCAAAAACGCCATATAAAAGCATAAAACGGAACCACCCTCAAATTGAAGCGAGAACACACAGAACAGCCAAAACTCAAAAAACAAAAAATCTAAAATCATACCACCATCGAATTCACTCAAATCTTAAGAAATGAACCCTAACGGTCACAGATTTCGGACGGCTAAATAAACCCTACAAATCGAACGGATTCATCAACAGTTTCAAGATCCTCTTTCAGTAATAAAATTCACACTAGAAAAGAAAAACTAAGAGCTTAAACAGAAGACAAAAGCATCAGAAATTTCTAGAACCAAGAAAATTAACCTTAAAAACAACCACAGGGAGGAAATACACAACGAAACATTTACGGAGCATAAAAAGCCACATGCGAATAGCTTAAGACAAACTGGTGAGAAAACGAAACAAATCATAAGAAAATAGAAAAAGAAGAATCTGAATTTTCAGATCTGAAAGAGAAAAACATTGTTTTGCTAAGAGAAGAGGGATTCGTGAACAAACACTCGCCTGAAGTTGGATGAAACGCGGCGTTTTGGAGCGTGGAAGAAGAGAAGGGGCAGATCTGAATTAGGGCGAACTTGCGAGGTGAAGAGAGAGTGTGCGTAACATTGAAAACATGTTCTGCGACTTTTCTATATAGCAGAACTGAAGAGAAAGCGCGCCAAATGATTTTGGCGGGAGCGTACCATATATTTTTTTAATAATTTTAATAAAATATACTGAAAAGTTTGAAATTAGTTTTGATTTTTATTTTAAGCAAAGTTGAGGTCGAAAGGTAAAAAGAGTGTTTATCCACTGTAGTTTTGTTCGTACTTAGACTCTCGTGTTACATTTATAGAATTATGTAGTAAAATGTCGTATAAAATAGACAATCAATTTAAAATGGACAATTAAGAATTTATAGATAATTATGAACACAAAATTAAGAAATTCATTTTTAATTTTTTTATTTATTATTAAGGAATATCACTGTCAAACACAAAATTTTCTCCCTTGAGGATTTGACAAATACCGAATATGTGAACATATCATATCAGCTTCACTTTTTTTTTTTTTTTCACATTTTCAAGAGTCAAAATCCTAGCCACTTTGATTAAAGGAAGTGAGTTCCTGGTAACTCACGTTAACCTAAGTGAAATTTACTTTTATTTTATCTTCAAATTGACTAATCAAAATTTAATTTTGTGCTATTTATTTTCCACATATTGTGATTCATTTTTATTTCATTGTTTATGGATTTTTTATTGACACTTTGATCAAAACAAGCAAGTGTGAGAATCAATTTTGACCTTGTTTTACGTTAATGATAAATTATTTTTTGTAGACATCCTATAAAAACCATTATAACTTATGAGAATTAATTTTGATCTTGCATCCTAAAAGATATTATAACTTATGTTTTTTTTTTATCTCATTGTGTTAAGATGATCTTGCATATTATCAAATACATCTACTAAACATATTTGTATTTGGTGTGGTTTATGCATTTTAAACATGTCTTAATATTGTAGCTAGCATCTAATTTTTCTTTAGACTTGTAAGATTGAACGAAATTTTTATCTAATAAACTTTTATCTAATATTTCAACAAGACTTCTTTCGTTTTTACTAGCTTGTATTTAAACTTTTATAAAATTTGTTTGTTCTCTATGTCTTACATTAAGACTTGTCATAAAGTTTTGTTCCTCTTTTATGAAAGTATCCTCAAAATAGGGGAAGATTTAAATCTAAACTTAAACTTTTCTCAAATTTCTTAAAGGAAACTTGAAATTAGAATTTCTCTTTTAAAAAAGATTCCTTAGAGAAGATCTCTTACGAGAACACTCCTATTTTAAAGACTTTAAAGAAACAAGAATAATGCATAATATAAACTTAATTCAAGTTTAATTTTAAAGTGGTTTGTACAAGAGGTAAGAGGCTCTATTTATAGGAGTTTGAGCTCTCTTGCACACTAGGATATAGGGATGTGGGACTAATTACACAAGGAAATGAACATAAGCAATTTTCGTTGATATAGCTTCTCCATGTTCCACATCACCCAAAACAAGGTAAATTCATATGTTTATAAGTATTTTTCCTCCCTTGCTTCTACATGGTCGTTTTTTTGGGTTGATTTATGGTCATGTGTTGACCTCTTTTGTAGGGTTTTTGACTTTCAACTAGAGGCCTAATTATGGGTAGACAAATTAAATTGAAAACTAGGGTTTTGACCACCCAATCTACCTTAATTGATGCTTAGTTGAAGGCCCACTATGCTCTCACTTCTTACACAAGAAAAATTACTAATCCTATACAAAATGTTCTACTCCTATTTATATTTTGTTTACAAAATGTACTAAGAAGAATGGAGAAAATCCTAATTTAAATGTCGAGCCTTCCTTCTTGAGGCTTCATCTTCTCCTTTCCTCTTAGCCAAAGTTATGATAGATGATCTTCCATCATACCCTCGGTCTTAAGAAGGATTTATCCTCAAATTTGATTGGTGCTCAGTGACAACAACTTTTATTTGATATCTTCGTTTAATTTTTCTCTTGGATCAAAGATCCATCTACAATAAATAACATTTGTACGATTATATTCAAGTATATGTCTTCTTCTATGGTTCAAGTCGTTTGTTCTTACTTGAACCTTCATGTTTGTGCCTTAGGTGTTCATATCATATGTGTTGAAATTGTTTTTGTGTTTTTTTGAGTTTTCTTCAATTGTAATCAGTGGAATCTTCTTACTTTTTAGTATTTTGCAGTTTATAATATGCATTTGTTTTGTCTTAAGGTGTGTGTTTCCAAATACATCAAAAATTTCATGTATAGAAAATAGTCTATAAGGTGTTTGTGAAGATGTTTTAGGTATGTCTAATCTGTGTTTGATGAAATGTTTTGTGTAAACTGGACTTGTGTGTTGCTTTTTGTGCTTTTCACTTTCTTAATTTGAGTTCCTTAGCTTATTATTAGATCATTACCAAGGTTCCTAGATTTAGGTTTCTTTTATGTCTTGAAGTCTTGTTCAATTTTGTTGGCTTCCTTTAGGTTTCACTTTCCTAGAATCTGTATTGCAATAGCAATGAATTGAAAAAATTGTTAAAAAGAATTACACTGTATTTTGTAGTGAAATTTTATATTTGAGCACTTTGAGATGTTAAAAAAGTGCATCCAAATTCTAAATAGAAAATAAATGATAAATAGTAAGAGCCAAGATATTAAGTGTTAAAAACAGAGTCATCTCAGGTTTGAGGTGTTTATAATTTTTCTAGTGCTGTCTTTTATCTAAATTTGTTACTAATTGTTCAAATATTGTGTTGTGGAGTTGAGATAAAAATTTCAATATCAATACCTTATAAAAAGTTTTCATAATTGAATCTATAAATTAAAAATTCCACTGCTAGATTACTCTAGTTACTAGTTTCTATTATGTAATCCATTCTAGGACAAATCTTAGGTTTTCTTATCATGTGCCTATTTTAATGTTAGCTTTAATTTCTTCATTTTATGTCTTTTAAAATCATTCTTTCAAGTTTTGTCAATGTAAAAATCTCTTAGAGGTTAGCATTTCAAGTTTTAGCAATTTCTTGCTTTGAATTTCTTGACCTCTTGAAATGGAATTACCTTTTGGTGTGTGAATTCTTTGAGGAAAGGTTGTCTAACTACTTAGGTAGCCTTTTGGAGAAAAACAAGTTCTTGCTAGGATGACCCATCTCTAGATAATCAAAAAGTAATAAATGCAAAGAGGAGAGTCATAAACACTTGAGAAAAAAAGAAGCTACAAAGACAAGAAATCCAAACAACATTTTCTTTAAAAAAAATCTCTCATAGAATTTTATGTATTTAAACAAAAGATGAGTGATCATGCTCATTCCTCTATTGTTCAAGCAAGTGTTAAAATTCATTAGGGAGAATGGTAAGAGATGGGATTTAAAAAAAATATCCAAGATGTTGAGTGAAACGATGGCTAAATCTATGAAGGATATCAGGGTGATGATGGAAACAATGATGGAGAGAAATAAAGATAAGCACAGTGAAGACTCTCGTAGAAGGAAGAAAAATTATGATGAATCCCCTTTACAAGAAGAATTCTCTCAAAGTAGTTATCACAATTAGAACTACTATCAACAACCATCTAGACAATATAGGTCTAAGCATCATCATCACCATAGAGAGCCTAAAGTCGATCTTCCCCCTTTTTACAAAAAAGACAACATAGAAGAATATATGGATTGGGAGATGAAGGTAGAACAAATCTTTAAGTGTTACCAGATACACAAGGAAATATAAGTATCCCTGACTACTCTGAATTTCTAGGGATCGGTTATGTACTGTTGGACATCACTGGTTCAAGACAATAAGATCCACCATAATCCCCAAATTCTTTACTGGAATGAATTAAGAGAAACCTTAAGGAAACACCATATACCTTCCTATTATGATAGAAAGTTGATGGACAAGCTCCACCGACTCTAACAAAGAGATATGAGTCTTGAGGGGTATCGACAAAAAAATGGAATTACTATTAATGAGGGTGAGGATTAGGGAAGATTCGAGAATCAGTGGCTAGATTTCAAAGTGGTCTCCATTATGAGATCCGAGACAAGGTGGAGATGTTGACCTATAATGATTAAATGACCTTGTTCAAATGTGTATAAGGGTTGAACAACAGTTGAAATAGAAGACTTGTCCCAAAAAGGAATATCCTATCACGTCTTCATCCCAAAAAGATTACAAGAGGGACGACTACTCCTCCAAATACGAGAGGCCATGAGATACTGAAAAAGAAAAAGAAAGAGAAAGAGATAAATACAAAAAAGAAACTTCATAATCTAGACACGAGGACATTAAATGTGTTGAATGAAGACATTATACTTTTGAATGTCCACGAAAAAGAAAAATGATTACTAAAGAATAAGAAATTGAAAGCACTAAAGATTCTACTTCTTCCTCTAGTGAAGATGAAAGTCCAAATCTGAAGAAAATCTCAACCTTGCAAAGGAAATTTACTTATGGTGAGAAGGCTGTTGGATACTCAACCTGCTAAAATAGAACAGTCTAAACGAGAAAATCTATTTCACACTTGCTTTCAGGTTTTTGAAAATGTTTGTTTAGTGATTATGGATAGAGGTTCTTGTTGCAATTGTTATAGTTCAAGGTTGGTTGACAAGTTGTCTTTGACTATTAAACCCCGTCCAAAACCTCACAAACTTCAGTGGATTAATAGTGATGGAGGTAGAGTAGTTGAAGACCTAGTAAGTGTGCCAATCTCTATTGGAAAATATGAAGAGGGAGTAATATATGGATGCACGACATATTTTGCTTCGTCGGGCATCGAAATTTAATAAGCAAACCTTACTTGATAGCCTCACCAATAAGATTAATTTACAACATGAGGGAAAAAAATAATTCTTTATCCTCTCGCACCCCAACAAATAAAAGAGGACTAAATAGTTTTTAAAAAAATAGAAAATGAAAAGTGAGAGGTTTTCATTCAAGAATAAAAATAAAGGTCATTCAAGAATGACCTACCCTTAAGACAATAGGAGAAGTTTAGAGTTTTCATGGTCTAGTAAGCTTTTACAGAAGATTTATTCCAGACTTCTTTATGATAGTAACACTTCTTAATGAACTTGTTAAGAAGGTTGTGTCATTTGTCTGGGACGACAAACAAGATAAATTAACCCATGCACTCATTCTAGTACTTCCTAATTTTTCAATAGCTTTTGAACTAGAATGTGATACCTCCAAGGTTGCCATAGGTGCTTTGTTACTTCAAGGAAGGTACCTTGTGGCTTATTTTAGTGAGAAACTTAAAGGAGATTCCTTGAGTTACTTAGTGACTAGAGAATTTATTATACACATTGATCATGAGTCAGTTAAGTACATAAGAGGGCAAGGAAAGTTAAACAAAAAACACCGTAAGTGGGTGGAGTACTTAGAACAATTTCTTTATGTTGTCAAAACAAATCAGGAAAGTTTAATGTCGTTGATGATGTTTTATCTACATGACTAATTTTGTGAAGATCAATAATTTTAGGGTTTGGAAACATTAAGGAATTGCATGAAAAGATGAAAATTTTGCATCCACATATGCATCGTGTCTCAAGAAGCATTTTGATGGGTTTTATTTGTTTAAGGGGTATCTCTTTTAAGAAAGGAAAACCTTGTATACCTCAAGGATCCATTAGAAAGCTTCTTGATAAGGAAAGTCATGAGGGTGGTTTCGTGGGCCATTTTAGGATAGATAAAACCCTAAGTTTTCTAAAAAAACAAATTTTATTAGCTCCGTATGAGAGTAGATGTTCAAAGACATTATAAAAAAATGCATAACTTGTTTGAAAACCAAATCAAAATTGATGCCTTATAGACTCTACACCTATCTACCCATACCAAAAGCCCCTTCCATAAACTCAAAGGGGTTATGACTCTATCTTTGTGATAGTGCACCGTTTTAGCATCTGGAGACTTTTCTTCAAAGAAATTGTTTGTTTGCATGGTTTACCCCATACTATAGTGTTCGATTGATGTGAAGTTCCTTCGTCATTTTTGAAAAACTATTTGGTCTAAGCTAGGAACTAAACTACTATTTTCTACTACATGTCATCCTCAAACTTATGGACAAACTGAGGTAGTAAACATATCTCTATATACTCTTTTAAGGATAATAATAAAAGACAATAAGAAGTCTTGGGATGAGTATCTTTCTCATGTTGAGTTTGCATACAATAAAATAGTTCATAAGACTACTAATCTTTCTCTTTTTGAGGTTGTGTACTATTTTAATCCTTTCACACCTCTTAATATTTTACCACTTCTGAATACTTCTTCTTTATTTTATAAGGAATGAGCGAAATTAAAAAGTTCCATAAGAAGGAAAAAGAACATATTGAGAAACAAACTTATAAATATCCCAAGCACAACAATAAAAGGAGAAAAAAAATTACAACTTTAGAAAGGGGACTTAGTTTGGATTCACCTTAAAAAAGACAGATTCCCTTCTGAAAGGAAATCCAAACTAATTCCTAAAAGAGATTGTCCATTTACAAACCTCAACAAAATAAATGATAATGCGTTAATATCCGATTTTGTCTGGATAAATAAAATTTAAAAAACGTGTCTACAATTAAAAAAATGAAGAAAAAGTATTTTTTTATTAAATATTAACTTAAAAATGATATTTTTTAAGAAAAAAACAATTTAATTAGTGTAGGATTTTTAAAAGATATAAAACAAAAATAGGTTGAACTTAACCTATTAAGTTTTAAAAAAATAACATACAAATTAAAATAAAAGATGAAAATAAAAATAATAATTAAAAAATAGAAAAAAAATTCAGAAAATAAAATTAAAATAAAAACAGAAAAATAAAAAATCGCAGTTTTGAAACTATCCAACTTACTTACACTCCCAATTTTTTTCTCATTCTTAACGCTTCATCAGAAAATAATAATATAAATCAAAAGTAAAAATAGAAGTGTAAATTCGATGCTTAAACTGACTGGCAAAAAAGTATATTCAGGATAGGGTGTACAAAACTCATGTTTGGGTTATTAGTTTTACGTTAAATATCAATGTGGATCATGTTACACAATTAGAGAACCAACATAATAACGGAAGCTAATCTTTGTAGTTTTGTTGTGATTTTGGGTAATTTTAAAAATGTTTCCAATTTATTCCTCAATTGTAATCCATGATTAAAAACAATATATAATACGTTATTAAAAATTAAAAACATATCTTAAATAATAGTTTAAAAATATTATTGAACCAAAATTCCAATTCCCTTTTTCAAGAATCTCATCTTTCTTGCGAGAGAGAAAAAGTAAAGGAAAAAACAAGGAAAAAGAAAAAGTAGATACTAAAAGGGATGAGGAGTGGGGGAAGAATCTCATTCTCTCTAATTTATCACATGATCTTATATTTACATTTCCACTTCTTCTATCATACAGCAACCATGTTATATACACAACACTGGTCCTTATTCTCTCCTTCATCTTAATTCCATCTTGTTAATGTTAATTCCATTAACAAGAGGGCGTGGTGAAAAAAACTCAAGTTCATACTACAATGGCCACATATAAGTATGTAATTTGATTCAGCATATCTATATCAATAAGATTTAATAGCCTTTTATTTCTTACTATCTGTATACTATATAAAGGATACACCATGCTAATTTCCTTTTCTATCATATTTTAATAGAACAATACTACCCTTTAATAAATTAAAAAAAATATATTCAATAAATAAATAATTAAAATCCCTTTCTACTTTAAAATAATTAAATAGTTATTTTTTTTAAGATAATCATCACATAAATTTGTGAATATTATATATATATATATATATATATATATATATATATATTATTTTAATGTTTTTGTAAAGTAATAAATGTAAATGCAGATGTGTTTTCATTAATTATAATAATTTTTTCAAATTCATCTAATGTTTTAAACATTTTTTTTTAATTTGATATCACCATTTTAAAAATTGAGTTTGTATAGTATTTTCCTTTTAATAATGGCATCTAGCATTAATAATGAATGACTCGGACGGATGCATATACAATATTTCAATATTTGATGACGATGATGATGATTTCGTGCTCAACTTATTGTATATTACTTTTAATTAGTTTATTAATTTTGAAAATAATTAATTTATTAAATAACACTTTGTTAATAATGTATTTTGAAAACTTAGTCGAATTTAATTCAGAGTTAGATAATAACTTATATCGTTTTAAATAAATTTTAATGTAACAAAATGATAATATTAATGTTTAGAAGAATCTTATATATCTCGAAACATAAATCAAATTTTTACATGATTTAAAATTAAATAATATAAATATATGTAAGTGAATATAAAGATTGTTTTATATAAGTAATTATGCTTTAAAGAAAGATGTATGAATTTAACTTTATAAACATTTATATTATACCATTAAAAATATTGTGGACCTATTCACCTACCTATATAAAGTGAAAAGAAAATAAAGTTGTTAGAAAGATTTTCTCTCATCCAAAATACGACGAAAACGTAAAATTAAAGTGGATATTTTTCTCAAATTAAAACGTAACAGTATACTTGGTCAAATCGTCGAGTTACATCAACTAAAAAGTCTTTTATCTACTGTTATCTTTGTAGTTGTGATAGTATTTAGAGTATAACGAGTGGGGTGCCTAACTACATCTTATCCAATAATGGTTTTAAAATGTCTACCTAAAATTAAGTTAAATACAAAACTATAAAGATTGAATTGTGTATTAATTAAGAGATGTTAAGTTTGATGGTTTATAAGCCATATTTTTTTTCTAGGATTTAAGGTTATCAGCCGTAATTTTGTTAAAAAACTTGTTGTAAAAATAAATATTTTTTTAAGGTGTTAAATATTAATTTAATAATATATAATTTAAAAGAGTTAAAGGATGAGAAAAGGATGATAAAGATTTAGATTTTAGGTTTTTATACTGATTTGTCTATAATCGATACTATGATTATTTTTTGATTAACTTGATAAATTTTTACTACGTAGACTTGCATTACGAGATATAAATTGAGAATTATTTGGATTTTAATTATTTTTGACTAAAAATTGAGTAGTGTTTGAACATTCAATTATTCTTAGTTAATTGAGTATTGTTTAAATATAAAACTACTTTTAACTAAAACTTAGTATTGTTTGGATACACAACTACTCCTAGCTAAAAATCAAGTATTATTTAGACAAACAATCTATTAGAGTAAAGTCCAGCAATCTAATAGACCCTTATTGATTTTCATTAAGAGTTGTTAAACAATAAAGTATAAACATAAATATGCTTTATTTGTAAGACCATAGTTTTTAAACAGATTATATAAGACATAATGTATTTTTGTCTAATAGATAATGTAACACATGTATTCTCTTGCCTCATCTAATAAGCAAAGCTTTTACTAGAGGATATGGATATGGTTTCTATGCTAACGTACCTATCAAAAATCTTTGAGTTTATTTAGTGTTGTAGAGAAAGCTCTTAGCTTCACATAACAAAAAGATCCCACAAAAAACGTGTTAACATCAAAACATTTCTTGAAGGATGTGCTAAAGATGTTTCACACCAAACTAGTTCTGACACACCTCATGTCAATCTTGGGAAGGTTATCTACCTTATACACTCCCATGCTCTAGTTTGGTTGAAAGCTATTTGAGTGAGACGTGATAAGTCATGTCAACTATCACAATGAAGAAATGAGCATTTAATGTTATATGAAGCACATTTAATGTATCTCAACATTCATGTATGAATAGATGAAGACTTGAAGCTAGATTTTTGAAGTAAATTTTCTCAACGAATCAAAAAATGGTTTGCAACGACTTTTTTCTCAACTCTATATATAAAGAAATCTTTCAAGTTAAAGAAACATAATAAAGTGGTTAAAAGTTGTAAAACGCTACCAAAAATGGTGCTTAAAGCTTTGAGTGCACCAAACATCACAAGAACATTGTTTATGTTGATTTAGCAAACTAATTGAAAGAAACTGTTTTAGCTGAAATACAAGAGGGGGAGTGAATTGGATTTCAAAATCTTTTCCAAAAACTAGTTGACCTTTTAAGAAATTCAAAGTTGTTTAATAAACTAGATCTTTATTGACTTTACTAAGCAAGACAGTAGAATGAACCATTAAACAGAATATAATCCAGTCACAGTACAATGCAGCAAGTCAAACAATTTTATCAGATTTTGAATGTAAGTGGGGAAGCAATTTAGTTAACTGCACAGAAATAGAATAGAAGTTAACCACACATAATGAATTGATCAACTCTAATTTAATCAACAGTTCGAATTATAATGAGTCAATCAAGAAATAAAATTCTTTTTATTAAAGAAACACCAATTAAAAGATGTTTAAGTCTTAAATCAATTATAGTTCAATTATAGATTCTGAAACCAGTTTTATACAGTGAAAGATTTAGTTTTCTGGAAAAACAAACTGATAAACAGTTAACCCAGCAAATTGCGAAACTACTGATTTGCAGGAAACTGATATACTGGTTCTTAACAGAATCAAAACAGTTTGGATTAAAATGTGTTAAAATGAAATAAAAGATTTTAGGTTGTTTCTAAACAAATTTTCTGAAAATTATGAAGCTATTCAATTAGTAAGATTCGCTTAATTATGAAAAACTCAAGAAATTCAGCAAGAACAATAAAG
>Ga0209700_101798_pt1 | contig 44549 bp, 25 predicted proteins | sample SiratroredBW_FD_187528 | JGI IMG/M metagenome (GOLD analysis project Ga0209700, IMG submission 187528) | Root nodule microbial communities of legume samples collected from California, USA - Siratro red BW (SPAdes) (version 2) | ecosystem: Host-associated > Plants > Roots > Nodule | place: USA... | reverse complement strand
TGATGTTTTTTTTTTTTTTTTTTTTTTTTTTTAAAAAAAAAAAAAAAATTTTTTTTTTTTTTTTTTTTTTTACTTTAAAATAAAAACAACAAGTATCATAATCTTTTTTGTTTATATAATTCCTTTTGGTAATTTAAAATAACAAAGATAGAAATAATTTTTATTTCTATATTTGGGTCAGCCTAAATAGACTTAACTCCGACCCATCATTATAAAGAAGTTATATGATTTTAAAACACAACTTCTAATAAAAATATTGTATTTTAAAATATGATTTTATATTTTTTACTTTTTTAGAAAATAATAGAAGTTATTATCTGAATCATATTTTGTTTTTTAAAAAGTAATAAAAAGTCATAATTTAAAATATGATTTCAAGGAGAGATATCTATTTGAAGATTTTCAAGTGCGGGTTTACAATATATTTTTAAAATTTAACTTAAATTTTAGAATATGATTTTAATACTATTAAAAAAATAAAGTGATAAACACACTACACAACTTCTCCATATTCAGTAATTTAAAAAAAAATTATTTACTTTAGTAATTGTTTTTAAATTATCCCTGAAAGTAAAAAAATAAAATAAAATCGTATTACAAATTTATGTGTACAGCATGTCTCTCACTGTTGTGCACCTACTTCTAATTAATTAATTATGTGTTGCTATTTTTCCAAGCTCAACCAGCATCATGCTGCTTTTGTTGGGTGTTATATTAAAAAATTCACATATGTAACCATGCCATTTGAGTTGGTAAGCAATTAAAGCATCAAAGCAAGTTATTATACTAAATGGAAACATTAATTTATTTTATTTTCAGTTACTTTCAGACATGTTTGGATGAGCTTATATGTAGAGCTTATAAAAGAAAAAAAATATTATATTCAATAATTTATAAATTAAAGATAATCTATGTACAAATTGAAAATAAACTACATAAATTTGAGAGTCCATGTATTCCCTGGTTGCTGCATATAAATAGTTCTTGAAGGCATGCATTTGGCAAACAAACACCAAACCAAGTTAAGAAAAATTTTCCAAACTGCAAGATGGAAGCAGCAATGCCCTCAGATCTCACAGAGTTTGTGATGGTTCAGGGGAATGGAGTGAAGGGTCTCTCTGAAATGGGTCTGAAGAGTGTTCCAAGAGAGTACATCCAACCATTGGAAGAGAGGGTGATGAAGGTGGTGGCTGGAGAATCCATTCCCATCATTGACATGTCAAACTGGGAGGACCCTGAAGTGGAAGATGCAATATGTGATGCAGCTGAGAAATGGGGTTTCTTCCAAATCATCAATCATGGGGTGCCCCTCCAAGTGTTGGAGAATGTGAAGAAGGCAACTCACAGGTTCTATGAGATGGCACCTCAAGAGAAGGTGAAGTTCACAAAGGAAAATTCAGCATCAAAGCATGTGAGGTATGGCTCTAGCTTCAGCCCTGAAGCTGAAAAAGCCCTAGAATGGAAGGATTATCTGAGTCTGTTCTATGTTTCTGAGCATGAAGCTCAAACAACATGGCCACCTGCATGCAGGTATACTGTTATATCTCAACCTACTAGGGTTTCTCCATGCACACTTCTTAAAACAAAAGATACAAAAAAAAAAAAAAAATATTTTAAAGTTAACATTAACTTTTTTTTAATAAAAATCTTATATTGGACAGTATAAATTTTAATATCGATATTTCAAAATTTACTAATTATTTGTCATTATATAAAAGATATTATTAAAGAAAAATAAAATAAATAAATAATTAAAATATTCAGTTAACATTAATTTATATATAAACTAATTTATAACTTTTTTATAATTGTTTTGAATTTTATTATTTAACAGTACGTATTACTAGGGGGAGAAATTTATTTGTTTTCTTTTCTTATTTTTCTGTACATAAAATGTTGAGAGAAAAGTTTTTCCACTAGAGATTAGTATGATTGTATAATAATATTATAGTCATTTTCTAAAAAAGAAGTAAAATTCACTCAATCTTAATAAAAGATATGCAAGTATTTGAAAATACAAATGTATAAAGCTTAAGTTAAGTGCAAACATGTGATCAATATAAAATTTTATGCATACTAGTCCCGTAAAAGAAAGTTGAATTTAAAGTTTTTATTAGTGTTGTGCCTCTCGACTCTAGATACTTTCAAAATATATTGTTTTCAATATTTTAAAATATATTATAAAAAATTTAATAAATTAAAATCAATATATTTTGAAGATATAATATAGAAATAACACAAAAACCTTTAAGATACGATCAAGAGACAACATAAAAACTTATAAAGAAATAATATACACATATACAAACATTTTTCGTGAACATTTCATGCTCCCAAAACCAATATCCACCGCATATCAAGAATAAAAAAAACTTCATCTTCAATATAAGGATGTTTTAATAGTGAGAGATATACTTCATTAGCTCGTAAATTAGATGTAATTATGTGTAGTAAATATATTTTCATTTTAAGTATTGATTATAAAGAAATTATTACAACAAATAACTTAACAATGATAAAATTTAGTTTGCTATTTTTTTTTTTTCACAAAAGATGATTCATTTCCCATATATACATCAACATTATTTTGGTTATTTTCATATTTGTTATTCTAAATTTGATAATTTTTTCTAACCTAAGATAGTAACATTATTTGTAGGGATGAAGCACTAGAATACATGAAGAGATCTGAAATTTTGATCAAACAACTTTTAAATGTGTTAGTGAAGAGGTTAAATGTGAGTAAAATTGATGAGACAAATGAATCATTATTCATGGGTTCAAAAAGGATCAATCTAAACTATTATCCTATTTGTCCTAACCATGACCTAACGATAGCGATAGGGCGACATTCAGATGTCTCAACCCTTACTATTCTTCTTCAAGATGAGATTGGTGGCCTTTACGTGCGGGCACCGAACTACCACAACTGGATTCATGTGCCACCGATCTCCGGTGCTCTAGTGATTAATATAGGTGATGCACTCCAAGTGATGAGCAATGGACGATACAAGAGTATTGAGCATCGTGTGTCAGCTAATGGAAGTAAAACTAGGGTTTCAGTGCCTATTTTTGTAAACCCTAGACCTTCAGATGCCATTGGCCCTTTGCCTCAAGTTCTTGCTAGTGGAGAGAAAGCCAAGTATAAAAATGTGTTGTATTCGGATTATGTCAAACATTTCTTCAGAAAATCTCATGATGGGAAGATGACAATTGAATATGCCAAGATACATTGAGTCTGATTCCTTTATAAGGTTTACTTTGAAAATGCAACCATTTGAAGTTATTTAATGCATTATATAGTTCATGTTTAATATAGTTTATATGTATGTGCTTTCATAATAAAGATGCTTTTAAGGTTTATTTACATTAAGGTGGTGAAAATCCCAACAGTCAAAGTTTATTTGTATTATAAACCAAGTTTGAAAAAGTCCTTTGCTTTTGTATCATTTAAATGTACTTTGTAATCGGTTGAATGCAATTATTTTTAGTCTATTATAAGACTAATCTATAAGTTATAGATTACAACTTTTACATTCTTCACAGGGTAATACTTTTTCTCACCTTATGGATATGATGTGAAAAATTATGTCATGAATTCATTGCGAATGGGCAAACAATTATTAGATAAACCTAATGGGTCGATTTTGAAATATGTTCTAAGAATTCTCTATTATGACCTAAACATCTTTTGTACTTTTAAAGCTTAAAAAGATAAAATTAACCTACTTTCTAGTTCTTAATTGACGCAAGAACATGTGTATATGCCAAAATTAGGATATCGTACAAGCTCCACATGGAAAATTAGGAAAGCTTCTCCATCTCCTCCTATTATAAATATGTACTCATGTAACTATTTTGACACAAGTTGAATGAAAAGTGATTTCTAATATAAGCTTTGTGCTTATTTCCTTTAAGCTCTCTCTTTTAAGAGTAAAAGGTTGTTAATATCCTTGTGATACGTCTTTTCAACAAGTATATTGAGTACGCAAGTAATATAGACAATAAGTCGAGTATCGTATCCACAGGGAACGAAATGTGTAATTGAACATTGAATATGTATCACAACATTGTGAGCAAAAACACGTAACAAAGATGGATTTGGATTTGAGTGGTTAATGAATGTAAAATAAAAGCAATTAAATTTAAATGGTATGAAATCAATATGATTAAAGGCCTTGAGATTGAATTGTAACACTCTCCTTCCCATACACTCTTAATTAAGTATTCATATCATCTTATCCAATTACCAATCTGCACAAATAAAAATCATTCAACCTATTCCTCTAGATTGAAATTTTTAAATAAAAATATTTAGCTCTGTCTCCAGTTACTAGAATAGATTAATTAGCATTAAGAGCAGTTGCTATAAGCAGTCACTACACTATAATTCATCCCTAAACTTATACATGCAATGCGTTTAAACGTTTGGTTCTAATTCCAAAAAGTGTTTTCCAGTCACAATGAGAAATCTAAGATATATCAAAATTGAATAAAACGTCAAACAAAGGTTTTTGAATTCAATGATCTAAAAAACAACGTTAAGAGTGCATTTGAATTTGAGAATTTACATTCAATCCAAAAAAAAAGGAAGTTTAGCTACGCATGGTAGCCATGAATTACACAAGAAAAGGAAAAAGAGTTACACAAGAAAATTGATCCTAGACGGCGCTCCAAGGAATCTCCAATGAGTGATGAATGATCTCCCTTGTTGACCTAGCTTTTTCTTTTTATAGATTTTCGTTATCTTTTTAGGTCAATGCGTAACCGTTATCTCGTGATTTGCGTCCCATCAGTGCTGACGCCTTCAAATTAGGGCTTCCTTGTGACAAGTCCTTTAAGTGAGTTTTAGCCCCGGCTACGTCCTTAGCTTGCGCAATAAGTCACTTACGCCCTTCTTTCTACTCATTCCCTTTAATTTCGCGTTTTTGTTTTCTCTTTCTTCAGATTTAACCTAATTCTCAACAAAATTCGCTCTATGCACAATAAAACTAATTAAATAGCAAAATAAATCATAACAAACAATAAAATCCAAATTAAAACCAATTTAATAACATAATCAATGTAAATATGCATAAAAATATACGAAAATATACTAGTAATTAAAGCCCATCACCTTGGCTTAGCCAACCAAGGTGAGTTTCTTGACTATTCTCACCATAGTGGGGTTAGTACCCTTGCCACGATAGGTGACCAAACGACGTCCTAACGTCATTTTGGTATCAGGGCAAGGTCATTTTGCTCAAGTTAAAATTACTTTGTTCGTGGTGGATTCAAGAGGTTCTTTATGACTAGTGTGTTTTGTGGGTGCAGGTCTTCGTTAGTGCGATCGTCTGCTATTGAGTTCTTGGTAATATCATTTCTTTCCTCTTTATTTTAGAAGTATCTTATTGTGGTAGTTGTAATTGGTACATCAACATCATGCCTCCTCATTATTGCATCATCTTCATCATTGTGCATTATCGACACGTTAATCATAGTGGTAGTCTTCGAATTATCATCAGCATGACACCAAAGTGTATAAGTGTTCAGGAGATGGAGATGGAAGAGCTATGTTGTCAAGTTAAGGCGTTACAAGAGCAACTTGCAAGATATGAAGCTGTTCAATAAAGTCATCGTAGAACAAGTGATGGAAGTAGTTCTAATGAAGAGGATGACACAAATCCTTTTCATTATTCGTCCTCTTCTGATGACTCAACCAAATGTAGAGCTCAAAGGAATACTATGCCTATCAAGCTAAAGACTTGGGAATCAAAGTTGATATTCTTGAGTTTGAAGGAAGGCTCCAACCAAATGATTTCATTGATTGGCTTTGCACAGTGGAGAGGGTGATCGTGTTAAAAGACATTCCAGATGACAAGCGTGTGAAGCTTGTAGCCATCAAGTTGAAGAAGCATGTTTCAATATGGTGGGAGAGCCTTAAGTGACAATGAGAAAGAGAAGGCCAAAGCAAGATAAAGACGTGGGATGAAATGCGTCGTGAACTCAAGTGGAAGTTCCTTCCAGAATATTACAGGCAAGAGGTCTTTATAAAGTTTCATAATTTAAAACAAAATTCAGTTACTATTGAAGAGTATACAATGGAATTTGAAGAGCTTCTCATGAAGTGCATTATTCAAGAGCCTGAAGAGAAAACCGTTGCACGTTATCTTGAAAGACTTAATGAAGAGATTACGAACGTCATTCAACTACAACCGTTCTGGACAGTACATGATGTAACAAGACTACCTTTGAAGGTTGAAAAACAAATGATCCAGAGGAAAAACAATCACTTCTCCAAAGAAAGAGTTGTGAGCAATCCCTCAAAACAAAGATGGGGTACTCCACAACCCTCAAAGGTAAGTTACTCCAAAACTTCACAAAATAATAAAGAGCAAGGCTCGTCTCGATCTTCCGAGTGTAACAGAAGGTGTTTCAATTGTTAAGGATTCAAATATTTTGTTGCTGATTGTCCAAATCGAAGAGTTATTACTTTCATTGAGGAAGACATCAACGAAGAACCAAGCAACGAGCATGCAAAGGAAGAAGAAATTGATCATGTGTTTGAAGAAGAGGTTCCGGTTGAAAGCGGAGAAGCATTAATGGTTCGTCGTAATCTAAATACTACTATGCTGACTGAAGATGAAAGTTGGCTTCATCACAACATCTTTCACACAAGATGCACTGCTCAAAGAAAGGTATGCAAGGTTATCATAGATAGTGGAAGTTGTGAAAATGTTGTTGCAAATTATATGGTGGAGAAATTGAAGCTTCGGACTATGACACATCCTCATCCTTACAAATTACAGTGGCTAAGAAAAGGAAATGAAGTCAACGTGACAAAGCGATGTTGCGTTTAGTTCTCTATTGAGAGTAAATACTAGGATGAAGTATGGTATGATGTCATTCCAGTGGATGCATGATGTTTGTTGCTTGGACGACCTTCGTAATATGATCGTCAAGCTATCCATGATGGGTTCAAGAATACTTATTAAGAATGGTATCAAGATTGTATTAACTCCACTAAGACACAATGACGACAACCAAGAAAAGCAAACTGAGTAGTCGTACATGAGAAAGAAAGATCTTAATGAAACTCGTATAGAGTCAAACTTCATGTGTCTTTTGGTGGTATGTGAAGAGAATAAAGCATCAATATCTCTACATGAGAACGTCAAGCCATTAATAGAAGAATTCTCTGATGTTGTTCCTAATGATGTTCCTGGCCGTTTGCCACAAATGCAAGATATCCAGCATGTCATTGATTTTGTTCCTGGTGCTATGATTCCAAATCAACCAACATATCATATGAGTCCAAAGAAGCATAAAGAATTGCAATGCCAAGTGAAGCAACTCTTGGAGAAGGGTCTGGTAAGAAAAAATGTTAGTCCTTGTGATTTTCTTACTCTATTAGAAAGGTCTGGTAAGAAAAAATGTTAGTCCTTGTGATTTTCCTACTCTATTAGTCCCAAAGAAAGATGGCTCATGGCGTATATGCATTGATAGTCGTGTTGTGAACAAGATCACCATCAAATACAAGTTTCATATTCCTCGACTTGATGACTTGTTGGATCAACTACCTGGTTGTATTATCTTTTCCAAGTTTGACTTAAAAGGATTGTTACAAGTCATATTCAAATGTGACTTATTGATAAATGAAAAATTACATTCAAAACCTGAGACGAGTTGTATAAATGGACAATTATATTGTTTGGCCTTTCTAATGCACCAACACCTTGATGCGCTTGATGAACTGAGTATTTCAGCCCTAAACCATTCATCATTAAATAAAATATGCATGTGATTTCAATTTGTTTTTAGTAAAAGTTTTCATATTTTCATGGACGTAAAAAAATTAATTTAATTTTTATTTTTATTTTTGGTTTTCAGGTGAAGTCTTCATTTCATTTTTTATTTTTCATATTAAATGATTTTTTTTACATATTTAGCAATTTAGTTTTCCAATTTAAATCTAACAATTAAATTTATAATTATAAAGTTGTATTTCTTATATTTAAAAAAATTAATATTTAGGTATTTATATTTTTTAAGATATATAAGCTTTACTTAAAAAAATAAATATATTATATGTAAAAATACTTTATTTAAAAATGATGAAGTCCTCTTTGTAATAACAATTTTTATTTAAGAATCATTAAAATCATCATCTTTAACGACTTATCAGTAAAAACAAAAAAAAAAACATTGAAATAAAGAAATTGTTTTTCCTATTTTCCCGATGCTGAAAATTTGAAAAAAAGAGCGCGAAAAAAATATTTATACATTATCATAATTCGAGATTAAATTATTTATTAATTTCTAATATTCAATTTAGTTTAAAAATTAAAAGATGCTAAAATGTATTACAAAAGATAAGCTGAAAATAGAAAATATATTATTTTATAATAAATATACATTTTTGCATAATTTAAAAATGACTTTAAACCATTTAAAAAAAATATCTTATCTTAAATATACTTAAAAATAAAAAATATAGAATCAATTCATATCTGTAGTTTAATATAAAACTTTAATTTATTGTATAAAAAATTACACAAATAAATTGTAACGACTATCTTCTTCATTCTGGATTCTTCGAACACATCTACTCTCTCTAATTTTACCTCAGTTCCCAACACTCACTTTAATATTTTAGTTTTTTTTAATTTTATTTTATTTTTATTTCTCCCACTCATATATAGAGGCATAGCAAAGAGCGGTACCACAGAGGAGAAGAAGTGAAGAGTAAGCAGAGAAGAAAGAAAGAAGACAGTGAGAAGATGCTCTTCGAGGTATGTATGTTCAATCTTCTTCCTTCTTTCTTTTTTTCATTTTCATTTTCTTTTAGATTTCAAGTAGTTCGTTTTAAACGTTGCGAGATAACTTAACCACCGTTCCAACAAAACAACCACCGTTACCACCGGTGGCGCTGCCATCGTCGTGACACTCTGATCCGTAAAAAACTTCCGCGGATTGCAAATCGCTCGGAGAATTTTCAGACATTTGCCTGGAGCTTGTTTCCATCAAGCATCCAGCGCATTCAATCTGCATCTGTGAAACGATTCCGAAATAGTTCATAACAACATTCAATTCAACAATAACCTAATTGAAACTGTCACCACTCTCTCTCTTTCTCTCGCCGGTTAGTCCTATCGTCGTGGCGTAGAGACATAGTATGGTGTATTTCGCGTTTGTGAACAGTGTTTAGTTCTTCACGAGAAGGCTACTAGGATCTATGTTGGTAGGATGCTTGATTAGGCACGCGGAAATAATTGAAAAGGAATAAAAAAGCAGAAATTATATTTTAATATTATTATTATTATTTTTTACACTCATTTAATACTGTTTTATTTAATAAAATATTATATAAATAATAAAATAATAATATATAGAGTTTGAAATGAATGTATGAGATATCAATCCTCTAAGAAAAGTAAGAAATAGAACGTATTTGGCGTGTATGCTTGTATTTTTCTTTTTTTTTTGTGTGCCGTTACATTTTACTGTTCATGCTTTATATTGTGTTGTGAAATCACTTGGAACATCGCATCAACTCTGGATGAGAACAGAGTTCGTGTAGTTTTACTTTTTTTTTTTTTTTTTTAGCTTTTCTTTTTTTTTTTTTTTTTTTTTTTATTAGCTTTACTTTTCTTTTTATTATACGGCACAATGTACTATGTATTTTTTTTAGCTTTACTTTTTTTATTATGGGACATAATGTACTGTGTGTCAGGGTCTTTGAACATGTACTATATGGATATGCATATATGTCATAGATAACGTGGTGTCATTATGAATGAGGAAATCATCATGGATAACGGTTAAGTTATAGATATGGAGTAAACTTTTATCAGAAATGGGTAATTTTTATTTTTTTTAATGAAAAATGAATAAGTTATGATTTAAAAGACTATTTTGAAAAAGGAAAGTTGCGCATAAAAATTATTTTAGTTCAAAATATATATTTTTTAGATAAAGTCGTAATACATGTAACATTTTTTTTTATTAAAGTTATGTATAATAGTATGATTTCAATTTTTCAATTTTTGATTTTTTAAAATTGAACGTCATTTTTTTGCATGACTTCTACATTTATGATTTATAAACATTTTCCTGTGTTTTTTTTATTTATATTAAGAAAAAAAAATCATGAAATTCAGTTTAGAGAAATTTTTTTAGAAGTTGTGGATTGAGTCACTACTTTACCCCTTTACTTTTTTAATAGATGTTGTGTGTTGGACCTGAATTTAGAATTTATTATTTACTTTTTTAATTTTTTTTTTGAAAAATATTTGTATTAAATGTTTTTTTTTTAATTTTTAAATTGAATTGTATTCTATTTAATATAAGTATTATTTTTGAGTTAAGTAATTTTGTGACAATTTTGTTAAGAAAATTAAACTTTAATTTGAAATGAAAATGTCTATTTAATGGAGGTTGTGAAAAAAAAGTAATAAGATTGCAAAAAGTAAATAAAAATGATTGAGATTTATATAAAGAAAGATGAATAATCTAATGCTTAATGTACAATAGTTATATATAAGGTATTCGTTTACGACAACTAGTGTCACAAGTTGGTCTTCAAATATGTCTTTCAGGAGGTAGTTGTCAATTGTTATAAAATACAAATTTTAGATTTAATATCGTCATTGTCATTATCATTACATCGTCTTAATGTTTGGTGTCGATGTTGACTTAATGTTCGCGTCGATGTTGACTTCTATGATGGGAAGGCAAGCAGGTTTGTAGTAATTCATGGAATACATTACATTGTATGTGGTGTGGTGTCATAATATATGTGTCAAAATATGTTTGATGTTCCTGAAAAATTATATGGTTGCGATGGAAAACTATTATACATACAAAAATGTGGAAATACAAAGATTGCAGCAACATGAAAGACTTGTTTCAATGTGTACACAAATAAGATATATATAGCAAAATCATGGTGTGCATATATGTATCTAGCAAGTACATAAGAGCATGGTAGGTGTAGTTTTTGAAAATTTAATAGTCATACTACAATTTGTTCAAGCAGACTACAAATTAATCTGATGGTCGTACTTATCTTGGATTTTGTCTATTTTTTTACCAAAAATCTAGTGCTCCTTCTAACAAAGACAAACATTGATGGTGCATCCTTCAATACTTTTGCTACAACTTTGGAGTAGACATGTCTAACAACCATTTCCACTTGTCTACCTTTGTCTATGAAAAATTTATTGTAGCGGGTGTATGTTGTCGTCATTATAGAAGAGATTGGAAGGTTTCTTATTTTTTTCAACATATAATTGATTGACTTGGTTAAATTGGTTGTTATATATCTCCATCGTCGACTGTTGTCTTATGCAAGAGTCTACTTCTCGTTCGAGATATCATCTAACCATTTAGTTACCTTGGAGTTTTCCTCCCTAACCATGTTGTAATAGTAAAAAAGTGTGGTGTTGTCATCTTATATGCTATAATTATTTGTTCCAAATTCAATTAGTTAAGAAAATTGACATAAACATTGTAAAATTTGAAATAATTGCTTGAGTGAACGGATGACAACAATTACCTATATACACAATATCTTTCTTAAGTATTGTATTTTAAAATCGTCTCATGAAGTATTGTGTTATGTGCCGAATACAGTACATGTGCACAGAATTATTGTTGTTCCAACCACTACCTTATCTAGAGTATGCATTTTTTATTAATTTGTGGCAATTAAAAATGAGACCGAAGCTTGTAAAGTGACATATCTTTGTAGGTTTTGTAAGAAAAAGAACCAAGCCTTAACAGTTTCACCCTCTATAATGACAAAGACAATTCGTAATATGTTATTGTGGCTATCTTGTGTAACTGCGACTAATATCGTTCTTTTATATTTTTCATACATGAAAGTTCCATCAACTTAGACCACCAGCTTGCACAATTTGAAACTATCAATGCATGGTTTGAATGTTCAAAATACGCTTTTAAAGATGATATGAACCGCATCTAACTTCTTACTTTTATATGCGGGTTGGATCTTTATTTTTTCAAATAAATCCAAGAACGTAAAGTTGGATTGCGTTTAGGAGAGATGACAATTTTTTGTATGACTATTCCCAATTGTCATATACGTTTTCCATGATCAATTGTTGTCCTAGCCATGTCTTTTTATAGGTGACTGTATATTCGAAGATTGACTTGATGTGAGTTACTATGGTAGACTGGTATGGAAGGGCCAACTTGGATGATTTCATGAATGCTTTGTGCAATCATTCAAGACCTCAGCTTAATGTGGTCTTATGAGATCACAGGGGTCACAGTTGTGAACACCTTTCAACTTCATAATTTACCACTATTGATTCTTAGTGTACAAAATTTCTCAACACCTCCATGCACAGTCATTATAAACACATTCTCCTACAATTCTTGATTAACTTGAAAATGACACCTTGTACGTGCAATGATTGACAATATAGAAATAGTTGATGACATAATGAGATTCTTCCTTTGTTTTGAGCCGTTGTCCAACAAAAAAGGTCATTGGAGGATACACTCTTGTGTCGTGATCAAAGGTATGGCCAAATTCTATGTCATATAGAGATGGTTAATTGGAAAGTGCTCAGGTGGGACATAAACTAAGTTATGGTGATGTGGTTGAATGTTTGAATGGTGTACGTGTGATTCTTCTACCTTATCATCATTAGTAGTCATAAAGATGTCGTCTTCCTCATTAAAAGGATTAAATACTTCATTGACCAATAAGCCCATGCTCTTGTGGTGGTTCTTAATGGAGTTGCTGGTTTTGGTGTTCGTCTATGTTGACATATAGACCACCCAGTAGTTGGGTATATGATTGAATGTGGTATTCCTAGTCCTCAAGATGTTGATAGGTGAGTTCATTGAGATATAATTGAGAGCATGTGATGCTTGGTGAGACAAGAGTTGTGATTGATGGTCGTATGAGGGTGAAACTTATTGTGATTCTTTATAATGAAAGGATGATGAAGGAGATGTGGGTTGTAATTATATTGAAGATGTAAACCTTTGACATGTGACATACAATTTAAGTCTGGTTTGCAGTTTAATGGAGTCGTAGATGTCGAATAACGCTTCATCATCATTCACGATCATCTCAATGGCGGTATAATGACTTACCCCTCCACTAAGTCTAGTCAGGTAACGGGAGTGCATTGTTGTGACCTTTCTTCTACTTTCTTATGCAGTTTTCTGAGGATGACTTCTTTCATCTTTTGTACAACTACTTTTGGTGTTATAGAAGTGAACATAACTCCTTCAATTATTAATTCGTTTATTAATCCATCATAATGAACAATGATGTATACGAAAGCTATTTTGTTTACAACAAACAGAATATTAGGTATGTAATACAAGATGAAAGATGGACAAATCAAAAGTAAAAATTGGATGTCATTATAGACGAAAGATGGAGATATAAAAATTAAGATTTAGGATGAAGTTCTTGATATGTATTAAATGAAAATACATGATTTTTATTTATAATTGAAGTTGTGTAAGGTAGCGTTAAAGGCTGACATGTTTGCAAAGCAACTCTGAGTACTAAAGTGATTACATGGTCACGTCTCATCCAATCATTATTCCTGCCATCAAATTATACCTCGCGCTTTGTGAGAATTCTTGATGGGGACAAATTCAATCTGGGACGTTGCTTTTGCCTTGACACTATAGTAAAGAATATAACATGTGAACGAACTATCAACGTGAATAATGTGATGACTTTAATGCTTAGGGTTGTTTTTCAAACATGTCAGCCTTTGACGTTGTCCCACACAACTTTAATTATAAATACAAATCATGTGTTTTCATTTAGTACATACCAAGAACTTTATCCTAAACCATAGTTTCTATATTTTCATCTTTCGTCTATAAGTACACCAAATTTTTGTTTTTGATTTTTTCATCTTTCCTCTTGTATTACACACTCAATATTTTGTTTATTGTAAACAAATGGTTTTCATATACGTCATTGTTCAGTATAATGGATCAATAAATGAATGTCTCATTGAAGAAGTTGTGTTCACATCTACAACACCAAAAGTAGTTGCTTTAAAATAGGACATCACCTTACAAAGCATGAAAAAAGTCATCCTTAGAAAACTACATAGGAAAGTAAAAGAAAGGGTCACAACAATATATTTCTGCTACTCGACTAGACATTATGGTGGGGTAAGTCATTGCACTACCATTAAGATGATTAAGGATGACGACGTTAAGGCATTGTTCGACATCTATGATTCTATTAAACTACAAATTGGACCCAAAATGTATGTTATATTTCAAAAGTTTGCATCCTTCTCTACACAATCATAACTTATATCTCCTTCACCATATTTTCATTATGAACAATTACAAGTTTCACTTTCATACATCCACCAATCACATCTCTTGTCGCACCAAGCTACACACCCTCTCGCATTGGACCTCAATAAACCCACCCATTAAAATCTTAGGGATTGGAAAGACAACATCTAGTGATATACCCAATTACTGAGTGGTATATGTGTCAGTCTAGACAAACACCAAACTTAAAAACTCCCTCAAGAACCATTACATGAGCATGGATTGTTGGTGTTCTCGACGAAGTCTTTGATCCTTTTAATGAGAACGAAGACGACATCTTTATGCCTGATGATGATGATGGGGAGAAGAATCATATGCACACTATACAAACATTCAACTAGATCAACATAACTCAGCCTATTCTACACTTCCCAGTGGAACCACCTCTATATGACCAATAGTTTATCCATATATTTGATCGCAACACGGTAGTGTCATCTTCCATTGACACTTATTGTTGGACAATGGTTCAACATAAAGGAAGAAGCTCAAGATGCCATCAACTATTTTTATATTATCAACTATTGGATGTACAAGATGTCATTTTCAAGTCAATCAAAGCTTGTAGTGCAATGTGTTCGTAATAACTGTGCATGGAGGTATCGAGCAATTTTGCACACTAAAAATCAATAATGAGAAATTGTGAAGTTGGACGGTGACTTGTGTGTACCCTATGATGTCACAAGGCTGTAATAAGTTGGGGTCTCGAATGATTGCACATAGCATTCATGAAATCATCTAGGTTGATGCTTCCACAATAGTGTCTATTGTAGTAGTTCATATTAAGTCATTCTTGAGATATGCAGTCATCTATAAGAAGGCATGACTAGGAAAACAATTGGTCACAAAAAGGTATATGAAAATTAGGAAGAGATGTAACAAAAGATTGTCGTCAACCCTAAATGTAATGCAACTTTACGTTTTTGGATTTATTTGGAAAATAAAGACTCAACCTGCATATAAAAGTAACCAGTTGAATGTCGTTTGCATCATCTTTAAAAGGTTATTTTGGATAGTTAAACCATGTATTGATAGTTTCAAATTTTGTAAGTCAGTAGTCCAATTTGATGGGACTTTCTTATATAGGAAATATAGAGGGACGTAATTGGTCTTAGTTGCGCAAGATGACTGCAACAACATATTACTAATTGTCTTCGCCATCGTAAATGGTGAAATTATTGAGGCTTAGTTCTTTTTCATACAGAACTTATGAAGATATATCACTCCACAAGATGACCTCTATCTCATTTCTGACTACCACGATTAAATAAATAGCGCATACTCTAGATAAGGTAATGGTTGAAACAACAACAATTTTGTCCAGTGTACTACATTTGGCAAATAACATAGAACTTCATGAAACAATTTAGAAATATAACACTAAAATAAGATGTGGATTTAAGTAATTGTCATGATCCATTCACTTAAGCAACTCTTTCAAATTTTAAAATTTGTTTCTTCAATTTTGTTAACCAACTACAACATATGGAATGATAAAGCCACACTTTTTGAGTCTTCAAGTTGTGTTGTTCACATGTCATAGTTGTTTGTTCATTTTGTCATCTACATTTAGCCACATTTGTTTCTCCTATATACAACCTCAACATTTTCAAGGCCTATGAAATTCAATTCTACCCAGTTCAGAACCAAGACTATTGATTTTCTTACACAAGTTCAAATATGATACTTGATCTACACATGAGAAGAAACAAATTTGATAATGAAATGGATGACCCAATTTTCAGTAAGCCTAAAAAATGTTCATATTATAAAAACGAAAGTCATAATAAGACAAATTGTCTTTATAGATAATAATATTTTAATATAACCTATGTTTTTATTTTAATATAAAATTATAAATTCATCTTTTTAATTGATTTATTATTAAATATCACTTTTTTTACTTTATTTTTTTTAATTTGAATTAACTCACGCATAGTAAAATAAGTTTTCAAATTAAAATACTACAAACATAGTCAATATTAACCTTTTATCATGAACTTTGTGATCCTCTCACTTAATTTCTGAGAAACTAACCTTGGTTTTGATTTATTTTTGGATAGCACAACAGGTAAAATAATCCTTAAAAACGTCAAATTTTTATTTAAAGCATCCAACTTAAATACTTTCTTGATCCCATAAGCACAAACTGTTGCCAAATTGATACTATTGGGGAAGAAGCACATTCCTATCACGGCATCACCATGACCCTTTAAGGTATTCAAACCCAACGGAGGGTATAGTTTGTTTTTATCCATAGTAGTAATTAAAATATAAAATATTTTTTACCAAAAAAATTACCCCAAAATATAAAAAAAAAACCCTTGACTATCCGTGACGCCTACCTCAGTCTCACGTGACCGTTGTCCAACGCGATTTGTAGTCGAACGTGATCTGTTGATGAACGCGATTTTAAGAAAAACTATATAAATAAACTGAGTTGGGTTGTCGAACGGAGCAGAAGCAGGAGGTGGAAGGTCGTTTGACGCCCTCGCGTTTCACCCCGACTGAACCACGGTGAGAAAGCTTCTACTCTCACGAAAGCTCTTGTTTTTTTTTTTTCTTAAACATTTGTTTTGTTTTGTATGGTTTTAGGGGACTCGAAGAGCTGAGAAGCATTGCGAACGTGCTTTTAGAGGTACCTCCTTGTATAGTGTATTTTCCCCTCTTTTAATATCTTGTGTTAACATAGTTCTTTGATTGCCTTAATTGTTTCATGTTTCTAGGCTTTCTTGGAATATTTTTGGAAGGTTTTCTCATTCTCAGTTCATATAGGTCTTATTGTTTTTCATAGCACAAGTTGGTTTATATTTTACCAATGTATAGTTTAGTTTGTCATGAATGTTAGTTGTGGAACTAGGAATTTGGAATAACTAGATATATGAGAAAGAAGTGCTTGTAGTTTATTATGCAAAATCTCTATGGTTAAAAACCTTGAAAGAAGTGCATGTAGTTTATTAAGCCAAATCTTTGACTGAAACTTCTCTAAAATTTTCAATGAAAGCATTACCCTCATGCTGATTGATAATGTGGTTATAAATAGCCTTAGCAACTGTAGTTTTTCCTATTCCCACAATTCCATAGATTCCTATGGACCGCGCATCATCTAATCCAGTTTCCAAAAGTGATTTAATATCTTCCACTGGGGAATTCCGTCGAACAGGATGTTTAGCTATGCTGAAAGGTGTGGGATTCAGTTTATTGAATATCTCTTCAACAATTCTTTTGAAAAACTTAGCTTTCAATCCATCTCCGTTGTGCCACCCAGACAAAGTAGCTACTTCACATAGTGCTGCCCTCTGTCTTTTCACCTTGTTCACATCATCCCTGAACTTGCGTTTATGGTTTGTCAAAGCTTCCCTATTGTTCTCTCACCTGAGATGGATTAATTTGATAAAAAACAGGCAAAACAAGATGACCTTTGAAATCCTCACACTCAAGGATCTTAAGGAGTTCATCTAAGCAAGATGTGGAAGAAGCATGAGTCTTGGATAATATGAGAACTGAGATTCTTGGGTCTTCTAAAGCACCAAAAAAGTGAAGATGAAATTTTCTCTCCCCTCTTCAGCTCCTTGTAATCTGTGAAAGTGTGAACTCCTTTTTTTGACATAGAGCATCATAGAGATGGTTTGTGAAACTCATGCAGGTATCATCCCCTCTAAAGCTCATGAACACATCACATTTCCATTCGTATGACTCAGTTCTGGTATTTATAGATTATGAAACTGGAGAGTATAAAATTACCAGTTCTGGATTCACTTTGTCAAAAGCAACTTAGGGTACTGAATTATAAGTTTTGCACTGAATACAAACATTTCCAGATTGGGGTGCAGATGCCCAAACTTGTTCTTCCCTTGGAAATGAGGATTGTCTGCTTTCAGAACTTGGTTGTCCAAAAACGAATCTAGGCATTATGAATGATATTGTAGATATGTTTAAAAATTTCATGAAGGTGAAACATCTGACCTTATGCCTAAAGAGCATTTCTTGCAGTAATATGGATGTAAATACTGATAATTACAGAAATAAAGATCGTCTCAGCTTTGGCTTTTTATTGTACCCATGCCCCACCAATGCAAAAAAGAAAGCCATAGCGCCAGTAATGTATGTTTGGTCATAAGAAATACATTTCCTTTTTGTAGATATGGACTTAAAAGGTGCTGTTAAGGACATAATCCCTTGGGATGGGACTCTATCTTCAAGTGATTTTGCCCTTTCTGCTCGTACATTTTCTGAGAAGTGGAAAATGTTCAATCCTTCCTTTCCTCCATGGCAGTGGATCCCGTGTTCAAAGCATCATTTGGTTGCTTCTCATAAGGTGGGATTTTGTCATTAGTTTTATAAATTTCCGTGTTCTATGCTTAGCAGCTTTCTTGGTTTTTGTCTGTCAGGTGGAAGGGTACTTGTCCCTGGAGAACATGTGCCATATCAAATCAAGTGAGGTCTGCCGAGCAATTTAATTTACTAATACATCGTTAATGATGGGTTAAATGTAATTCACTGGATTGTGATTGTCATCACAGGAAGAAGAGAGTAATAGAAGTCTGACATCGAAAGAAGAGAGCAGCAATTCACAGAGAGAAGAGCCCTTTGATTGTGGCACTTTAGTATGTATGACCTAATTGATGTTTATAATCTAACTTCATTAATCTTACACCATAAATTTGGTTCCTATTATTCTGGGAGGTTTCAACACTCTTCTTTATTCCCTACTAATACTTACAACAATGCATTTTTCCCTCTCTACTAGGTCCAGAGCGTGAAGTAAACCACTATGATTTTCACATTATCTACAGTTCTTCATACAGGGTTCCAGTCTTGTATTTTCGTTCATACCATAGTGGTATGTTTTCATTTCTAACTGTGGAGTTTATGCATGATAAACATCTTGTTCTTCATATAGGTTTGCAGTATTATCGTTCATATAATAGAAAGTCAACTTTAAACCTAACTTAATACCGCACCCATGATATTAATACCCCACCCATGACTGATCTAATGAACCTTAATTGGATATGCTTTGATATTATTTTAGAAACTGAGCTTTAAGTCCATTTCAATTTTATAAAACTGGCTTATAAGGTAAGATTTACACCTATTTATATAATATAATCTGGTCATATATCTAATTGATGTGAGATCTCAATCAAGATGCAAAATTATTAATTATGGCTTTCAGCTTTTCATTAAAACAATTTTGAAAACAAAGACCTCCTTGTGGTTGTAATATTAGAAAACTTGTTACATGAAAGTGATCCAGTGGTTCTATTCAATGTTATGTTGATAGATGTGGATTTAGAAATGCTGGCTGCATCATTAATCCTACAGAGTATGTATCTTTGTCAGGTTGGATAGCTTAAGGTTATACCACAGTGCCTTGTAGCTGTGGTAAGATTTCAAACTATCTTGTGGTCTTGTGGTTGTAAAAGATATCTAATTAGAAATATGGAGGGAAGTAAACTATAAGGAGGTCTCTTACATTTAAACAATTTTGAATATAGATGATTTTAGAATTGGGTCTCTAAACTTTTCTGATCTTATCATTGTTTAGCTATAAAAAAAATTGTTTCTTTCTGTATGTTGAATTGTACGATCTCATTTATTTACATCTGCATTTGTATATTTCAGTATATCATATAATATCTTTTATTGAAATCAGTAATATTCACTATATATTTGACGCTGTTTGATTATGTAGATGGGCAACTATTGCGGTTCAATGAAATTGAAAAGGACCTTCCCGGTCACTCTGCAAAGTTACTATCAGAATCCAAATGGACATTTATAACTCATGAGGTAAATCATGGGTTTCCATGTTTTCTTCTGTTTTTCTAGTCAATTTTTTCTCCCAATTTTTCATGATTATGCTGTACGATTACGCTTCTGTTGAAAATATACAAAAGTATATTAATATTTGGTCTACCTGGCCTTCTCCTTGTGATTATTTCTTTAATGAAATGAGTTTTATCATTAGACATGGAACGAAAAGGCTGAAACCAAGGATGAGACATGCCTATGAAGGTTTCATTAATAGAGGGCCATTAAATTTGGTCTGGAAATGCAAATGGCATTAACTTCTGCTTCTATAATCTGTGGATTACTTTTTGAAACACGAGAAATTGAAGGATTACTGCCAGATGGGTTGATGTTAGCAAAAAGGAATTTACTAATTTTTAACTACATCTTATATTAAAAGTAACCATAATCTGCAAACTGTCATTTGATTTGTTCTAACCCCTGTACTATACATTAAATGGTTTTAGTGCATATCTTGTAGGAACATCCCTATTTGAACAGGCCGTGGTACAAATTACATCCTTGTGGGACGAGTGAATGGATGAAGCTCCTCTACGATGGTGATTCATCTTTGAACAGAAATGGTTTTGTTAATGAACACTATCTGGTTTCCTGGTTCTCGGTCATTGGACAAGTAGTTGGTTTTAAAATTCCTTTGGAAATGCTGGATTCTGTAGTTTCTAACGATTCTTAGACGCTTGCTCATGCTTGCACAAAAGCAATATAAATGAAGCGAGGACAAAGAAAAGTTTCTGCTCGCCACTTACAATTACTGCTGCAGTTGCCATATTTACACAGCAATGTTTCTTCAGCATTAAATGAATATATATAATATATATATATATATATATATATATATATATATATATATATATATATATATATATATATATATATATACTTTTTACTGGTAAATGGGCTATGCAGTTGGAACTAAGTCTGCTTGGGAATTCACTCTATTACTGTTTTGATTTCCTTGCAATTTGGTACAATCAAATGACTTATTTGCTAAGAGTTCTTTAAGTAGGTTCTATCTTACTTTTAGACGATTTGTATATTTTCTAAATCTAATTCATTCGTTTTTTTAATTTAAATTCATTTAGGAACTCTTTTAGTGCAATTGGTTAACTTGTAAATTTTTTAGTTTGCGTTTTATAATTTACACGCTTTAACTAGCATTTTAGTTAGTATTATCATTCACGTTCTTAATTTGCAACGATCAATGCTGTGAATCGTATAAAGGAGCACGACTCAGTTGTGATTGATGAAATGGTGTTTTATGTTTCAGTTCACTTAGTATAAATTTAACTCCCAATGAGAACTTTTAATTCAACCTGTTTTCTATGTACACATTAGTGCTATATGTTCACTGTATTTTTAATGTGCATTGATATTTAATATTTCAATCAAGATAAATAATCTAGAATTATTTGTGTCATTGAATGGTCATCGCTTACCAAGCTCATCACGTGTTAACATTGCAAGTGTATACAGCTCCTCACCATTTTTTCATGTCACCATAGTAATTGTAATCAATAGGAAATACGTATTCATCAAATAGGCAAATAAGAAACTTTAACAGATGCATCTTTGGTAATTACATTTCCAGGCTAATGATACCATGTTTCTATTACCCACCACATTCACTAATCATCAGTCATTTCTTTAAATGGTTGATACAAAATTTTACCACTATCATTCAACGGCGCAACTACTCGTCACTATACAGCTCACCTGCATATTACATCTTCCAAAATGACAATCTTTTCCTAAGTTTAAAAAGATGCATTAAAGAATAAATTCTATAATTTATTCTAGATCTTCAGAACCTTTACTTTGGATTCTGTTGAAGTGAACAAGGAATTCTGTATTACCCTCGGCACCTTTCAGAGGAGACTCAATCGAACCTTTACAACAGAAACCAAAATTCTCTACTCCCGTTATAATCCTCTCAAGGACCTGAATTGCAGAAATCAACCACTTTCAGATTAGGCCAAATATTGGTGTTTAAACAATTAAACAACAATAAACAAAGCTACAAATATCAGAAACTTTTCTAAATATATTTCCCTTTTTTCTTTGTTTATAGAATTAAGAATCATGAATATATGAATGTAGTTTCAACACTTTGCAATGTGTCGTTAATTATCACTACACTGCAGTTAAAGCAGGGGTCCTCATCCAATATTGCTGCTAGGCATTGCAATCATCATGAAACAAATCTCGAAATTTATATGTAGAACATAATGGAGTTGAGACTGAGTTTCATACTACACTAATCTAACAAAACAGCCAAACCAGAGATCTAAACTTCATCTGTTGCTCAAATTTTCTGAGTTAGCATCCTTCTTTCAGGTTATTATAAAACTATTGTAAAAAAATAGATAAAAAAAAAAAACAGAAATCCCCACATGTGAATCACAATATAGGATGTGTGGTAAGGTAAAAGGGTAGAAGTTGATCTTGCCTAGAATTACAATATTTCCAAAAGGTTGTTTGTTGCTTGATTTTTAACTTAACAAGGCTAATGTATTTAGTACACAACAGAAGAATGCAATGAGAGTGAAAAATACAAAAAGAACAAGGAGTTGTACTACAAAACCAAAGAGTGGCATGTGAAGCAAAACTGAACGAAAATATTAATATTAGCTCAAATTTGGAGTTCTTCAATCCCTTTGTAGAACAATTTGAGAGCCCCACTTGAAACACCATATGCAGAAAGTTAGAAACCCATAGAGAGAGATATTGCCATATGTAAAGACTACTCTGTCTCATATAAGGTGTGATGTCTTGCTTAACTTAGCTAATTTGAATTAAATGGTGTTAGAAGGTATAAAATTGAATATGGGGCCTAATATAAAGCACCGTGTTTGCCCGTTTGGTTCCACACTTGACTTCAGATAGTTCTATTTCTACTAATTAGACTTTTAGAACAAACAATTTGATCAGATAGCAAAGAAATACACACCTCTTGATGGACAATGGGATCTTTCACTATCCCTCCTTTTCCTACCTGAACATAAAATTACATCAAAAAGTTAGAAATAGCATTGATTTATTCTTAATTTACAAGAAACTGGGACAACAATGATGATTATTTAATACAAAACTAAAATGAGTATAATCCCACTTGCAAACAATGATACATTGCCAAATATTATTTCATTAAAAGGATATTGGGAAAAACATTCTCTTTTCATGGATTACATTGACTTGACACAATCTATGCAGTAAAATGAACAACTCAACGTCACATTGGTGATATGCTTTGAAATTTGGAAAGAGTGTATCTTAGCAATTTATTTGAAAAATAATATCATTGGAAATCCCAAGTAAAATCCATGAGCTGAGAACCAAAGAGGCCATCCCGTGACAATATAGGGAGAAACAGATTCCCTTTAGATGTCCCACCAGCATTTCACTCCTAGGAAAGATACCTGCATAGAATTATTATACCCTTCCTGCTACTTGTCAAATTCCTCAAATTTATCTTATGAAACAGATCCAATCTGAGGTGCACACCAAGTGCACCAAATATGCGTATAAGCAATCTCTCAGAAAGTGAATGAAGAAAATGCAAGTTCACGCTTGTAATATTTCATCCAGCTACCTAAACTTATTCCATATCGTAAAACCAGGTAGAGAGAATATTTAAATGTACAGTATTATTGCTGACAATAACAAAACAAACAGTGAAATTATGTAAATAGGAGTTAATGTACAGTATTCCTCACTTGAGATCTACGAGCTTCAAATTGTGGTTTAACCAAAGTCACTAATGCTGCATTTTCCTTCATGACATTGACCACAGCAGGCATGACCTATTAAAAGAATATAAAAACATTTAGTGGATCAAGAAGGCTAATAATACGGCTAGTTCTCAGTTCGCTGAAAATCATCTAAAATGTCTTCTCCCTTTTCCTTCTCTGGTTGCTTACAAAGGATGACCAACCTCTTAATAATCAAGAGAAATAGGTAACAAATTATGATGATAAACTTCTCATTTAAACTGAAATAGATGTGTAGGATTATGTTTGACCTGATTTCAGCTCTTACCAAGAGAATAGAGATGAAAGAGAGGTCTAAAGTCACCAAATCAACATTTTGTGGGAGATCAGTAAGATATCTTAAATTTGTCCGTTCTATCACTGATACACGTTCATCTCTTCGAATTTTGTCAGCTACCTAATTAAGTTAACAATCATTGCCAATAGAGAATCACTATGCATGATTGATATGCAATGACAATGAAGAAATGTAGTTGGTAAAGGTTATAGCAATTAAGAAGGGTATAGAAAATAAAAATGAATGATTCAATAAGTTACCTGTCCATAACCTACGTCAACTCCATAAACATGTGATGCACCGTACTGAAGTAAGCAGTCAGTAAATCCTCCAGTTGAAAGCCCAGAATCAAGGGCTACTTTACCAGTAACATCAACACCAAGCTGTTCAATGGCAGCTTCCAACTTATATCCAGCTCTGCATATATAGATGTAAAAGAGCCAAACAAGAAGACATATTTCACCAGTGTAGCAGTTGAGATATTATTTGAAATAAATTGAGCTTTAATGTCTTCACCTACATACATATTTGGGAACATCGGCGATTATCTCCACAACAGCCTTTTCAGGTACAGGGGTACCAGCTTTATTTATCACCTTCCCGTCCACATATACTTTGCCTGCAACCCATATGTTATAAGTACTGTTTAACAATATATCGTGTTTTCTCACAATGAACAAGCTGAAAAAGAGTCTAGACCAATCACTCTTGATTGCCAAAATAAACATTCACATATATTTGAGTGTAATAAGTAAATGAATGATAGATAGCACGAAAAAGAAAGAGAGAAAAGGAATAGGGTTCTGAAACATATCAGTTGCATTAGAGTACCCTGCTTTTGAGTTGCATTACATTTGACCTGAAGTTTTAAATAGGTTCAAACTTTATTCTACTCTAATTTGATAAATTTCATCAAGCAGAAGTTCAATTAAAAGTATTCTTTTAGGCACTGCATGCCAGCATAGAAATCAATTTTTGTAAGATCCTAGAACGTCATTAAGATAAAACTATAAGGATATTCCATATGTCCAGAGGCTAAAATGCAAGATCATGATGTCTGAACTTCTCCAACAGCTGAAAGAAAGTTTACAAAAAAAGGAACGCCTTTTAGCTCTCAGTGCAAACCTCACAAGAGATGATATTACTACCACATGCTAATAAAATCTAGCATTGCAAATTCAACATCAAAAGAAGAGGCAATGCCCCACAAGCGTTTCATGAAATTAATATTTTATTATAGAAGAAAACATTAAAAGGAGAGAGAGAAGTTAAAAGAAGGGAAGACAACAAATACTCATACACAAAATGACAAAGAAAAGAGAAGAGGAACTGGTTAAATCTCTTATATATACAACATAAATTCCCTTTTACATTGGCTAACTGCTATATTTAGTTGTTCCTTGATTTAAATTCAAGTAATCAGCATAGCCTAGGTGAGCTGCTTAACTGAGTATCTATATACCTACACCTGTTGTCGTGCCCTGTATTTTTTACATTAGCTATGCTCTCGTGTTTGCATCAGTTTACCATGTCAGTGTGGATGCTTCATAGCTACATACTAACATTGAAAATGAAAACTGAAATTAGTTACCTTGCAAAATCCATGATTGGATGACAGATCTACTGTACTGCTGATATTTTTCAAGACATATTTCATCCAGCCGCTTTTTCCTAAAAGGTAAAAGCACAAATAGATACAAAATATTAGTGTCAACAGTACAATATTAAAGAAATATCCACAATGTTTGAAAACACTCTTGATGATACCGAAAGCATAACACTAGAAAGAAACAAGGTAATCCCACCATAGATCTTGTAAATTACAATCTCCTAACGTTTTAGAGCATACTTCATCCTCCCATAGTGGTACCTTGCTCTTTTCTTTCTAGTAAGTTTTCTCATTCAAGTAAAAACAAAGTAAGGTTTTATCAATCATTATGATTTTATCTAGTGTTCATTTCATTCCATCTGAGTCCTTACTTTTTTTCAGTTTGTTAATTTCCAATTACGTCTAAAGCTAATTTTGTCCATATAGCGATACTTCAGCCAAATTATTTCACTAAGTAGTAGTGCGTCATGTTGGAAACATTTTTACATGTAAGGCTACTAATCACAGGAAAGGCTTTCGCTGCTTTAAGACTAACAATCTGCAGCATCCAGGACTGTTTGAAGCATCATCATTTAGTAAAATAAATTGGATAAAGTATTGTCAAAAGGACAACAGTAAATGCAATTGATAAGTTTGACCCTCATTTTTCCTTAAAAGAAAAAGCAAATCGCTTCCCCATTTATGAAAAAACTGAATGCCTTCTAGACAATGTAATCCATTTGTCTTAGTTATATCCAAACTGACCTCACAGTGTTAAAATAAAATGCCCTTTAAGCATTTAAGTTGGACAAGCAAAGTTCTTGCAATATGCTATACACACCACAAATAAGTCTTATTAATTAGGTTCTGGCTCCAATACAGAACTTTTAGAATCTACATGCTTATCACAACCTTAATGTGAGTGGCATCATTATCAACCTTACCAAAAAGCACAATAACATTATATTATTACCACCAAACCAATAAAACTAAAAAAGAAAGCAATATTGCCAAGAACTGCAATTTCAAGTCCTACAAGCATTCACATAAAAACCAATATATAACTGCAAAAATAATTTGCGTTATTTGCTCCAACATGTTGGTTAGTCAAAACACCATGACATAATGACTCAACCACCAGCACCGTTAGAGCCTGACACTACTTTGCTCTAATAAATGACTCCAAAAACAGGAAAATTACATAAGAATCAACATAATGAACTGAGTTACGAAAGCTTACTTCTTCACTTGTAAAACCTTTCCTGATTTTACAGTAGCATAGCTCCTGAAAGGTGTTGGAATCTGAGCTCTTCCCCATCTCACTAACGTTAATTTCGTGAAAATAACAGTAAAGTATCAGTGCACCACACATATTTCACAATGTACATGATAATTATTTAAAGGGAATCCTTTGCAAAATTAATTTGTCCACAAACACATAAGCATCCCATTTATCTACAGCAATATATAAACATGATACCAACTTTTAGTGTACACATTTTTGCTTATTTTACCTTTCATTGTGTTGTCTTATTGATGCATTGTAATTGTACACGCTTTAATTTCAGCTTCCTTTTTGAAGTAGTGTTACGTTATAGATTAATTTCTTTCATTCTCCAAATCTTATAATAAGAACAAAAAAATTATAAGAATATATAAAGACAACACATTTCATAGTTTATTTCACCCTTTAACTGCCATTGATACACCGTACTTGTACACTCTATTTCCAATTTTTTTGAAGCAGTGGTACGCTATAAATCAATTACTTCCATTCCCCTCTTATTGTAAAAAAATAAATGAAAATGCAAACAAAAATACACACAAAAGTGTCTGTCTTTCGGCTAATAATATTAAGGCTAAAGAGAAATAGCAACTATTTGCTAAAATTTATGGTTTTCTCCTACATCTCTCTTCAGACAGAGTGTTCCCAACACTCTTTTACAGCTAAAATATAACTTTAGTCCTTCATCTAAATTTTCTTAATTTCAATTTGCGTCCTTAAGTTTAAAAATTTTCTCTTTAATCTCTTAAAATGACTCTATTGGACCAAATTGGTCTTTCCTTGTAAGCTTCCTAACATCATCATATGGACATTTGCCACAAATCAACTAAAAATTCTTAAATTTTGGAAGACCATTTGGCAATTTAATTTATTCTTCCCACTTTAAAGAAGAGAGTAAAACTTATTAAATTCCAGACATTTTGGGAATAATTTCTCCATAATCACGTTTACAAGAAAAACTAAGAAGACAAAAATGAAATGGGCTATTCAATAAGCTAAAATTAGATTACTAAATCAGCTTATCTCCTAGTTAAAAACTCAAATTTAAAAAAAAATAAAAAATTCATCCATAAGCTAATTTTAACTTACAAATTCATTCATTCTTTTTCCTTTCCTCTTTCAAAAGAGCTTATGAAGAGAAATTTGTGCATTCAGACCCTCATACTGAACGTGGAAATAAATTTACATTTCAGAATTTATTCGACAGAAGTTATTCGACAGAGAGTCTACCTGAGAATGGGTGCTTCGAAATTCGAAGCCGAGAAAGAAAAACTAACGTTGTCTGGTTGTGAAAACCTCGTGAAATGGTTAAGGGGTGCTTCAGAAACTGCAAAGCCATGTTTTTTCTCTGATGAATGAAGTGAAGCTTTCACTTCGCTTCAAGATTTTGATTTTCGATTTTAAACTGACGATGTGGGACTTGAAGGAACCAATAGATGCCTTCCCTAATTTTATCACATATACTTTAGAAAATATGAAATATTACAGACATTTTTATTTTCAATGTCTTTCATTCTTATTTTTCTTTTATTATATTTTACATTAATTTGCCACTTAGAATGAGATCAAATTTCTGATAATTTGATTTTCTTAAAAGACATTTATTTATATATGTATAATTTAGTCATACACTTTTTTAATTATTGTAATTTTTTTAATAAACAGCACTATAAATTGTTTGCTATAGAAAAATTTTAATAGATAAAATATTTTCTTTAGAAGTGGTTGATTATATTTGTAATTCCATATTATAGGATCATCTCTCAAACTGATTTTTTTTCTACTTATTTCCATACAATTTAATTTTCTATGTTAAGTGTTTGTTTGTGTATTTTTTTTTTATTCTTTTAAACTCAATCAATTTCACTTTACTAATTTTACTGTCTCTAAATAGACTACGAGACTATAAAAATTAATAAAAATAATCTGTTTTTATAATTATTTTTATGTACATATTTTTTATTTATACAATTGATAAACATATTTTTTTTTATATATTTCTTGTTACATATTTCTTTAAAAATTTACTCTTTTTTTTAAACTCTATCAAATTTACTTTAATATCTCTTCAAACATCTACAAAATTAAACATTAATAAAAATAATTTACTTTTATAATTATTTTTAATATACATATTTTTTATACTTGAACATAAGATTTAGTATTTTTTATTTGATAATAATCATAATAATTAATTTCCTAATTGTACCTTTTATTTAGTCTCCATTAGTATATAAATAAATAAAGATAAGATATTTTTGTTGAAAGAGAAAAGCATCATTGTTGGGAATATAATATGTTGATTCCTTAAACTATTTGATTTTTTCTTACTTCCAGCAGCATTATTCTTAGTTTTCTAGCATATTCTATTCTAATTTGCTGCACATTTGTAAGAAAATAATAATAATAATTTGAATTCATGAATAACATAAAAATCTTTTCTACCTCATGAATCATGTCTTATCATCTACAATTTTTGTTGTAATAATTATTTTATTTAATTTTTTTAATTGATTAATAATGTGATTGTTTTTACTAATCTATGGAAGAAATGAGTTGGTGTTAACAAACATTATTGAAGGCCAGAAAGAAGTTTGGTGGAGTGAGAACCAGAGAATCCCTATCTCTTCCCAAATTTATGGACAAAACAAAACAAAGTATGTTTCTTTTTAATGTTGGCATCAAAACTACTAACTGTCTTTGAGTTAGTTATTTTTCTTTCTTCATTCTCCAACCAAAACCAACCACTGCACTGCACCTACTTCATGCTATCATTCTCATGGCCCTTCAAGCTTTTTATGGCTCTGCATGTTGTTTCCATTCCCATCTTCTTCACTCTTCTTCCACCACTTCATCTCCACCATTCCTTGCTACAAGGAGGTTCCAATCATGTCCTTCAAGAAAATCTCTCAAACTGAATTGTAGTGGCAACAATGATGACCAAGTATGCTTTTTGTGTTAATGGGGTTTCCCAATTTTGCCTCTTGAAACTTTGTTTCAAACTGTTTGTTAGCTCTAGTGCAGGATTATCTTCTGGATGCTCCAGTTTCTGTTGGTGATGGATTCTCTTTCAGTGGAGGTAAATAATGGGTGGAGTATGGATGTGTGGAAAACCGCTTAGATCACAGGCTTATACCTTTTGTGGTTCTGAAAATTTTGTCTGAATTTTGTGGTTCCTTCTATTCTGACAGGAAAGTATTCAGAAGGGCCAAGTCCAAGTGATGAATGGTTTAAGCAAGGGAAAATGGTAATTATCAATTAATTTTCACCTTTTTTTTTTTTTTTTTTATTTTTTTTTTTTTTTTTTTTTTTTTTATTTCTCAGTTTCTCTTAAAGGGGGTTCCAGTAATATTCTACGGCAATGTTTTGCATTTTACTTTTTAGAGTGACCTCCTCTTACCGCAAGGATCATTGTTTTGTTTCTTGAAAAGAAAATGTTATATATTCAATCCTTAGTTGTGTGAAGTGTCGTGATTTGGTCATACTTTGCTGGACTGAAAGCAATGAGTGTAACGAAACCGTATTTTAGGAATTGATTTGATGGCATTTTGCTTGCTTTTGGGACTAAATTGATGACAAAATATTTGAAGAACCAAAGGTGTTACACCATTGGTGACAAAATCATCATGACCTAAGTGGTTGTGTTTGTATATTTGGATGACGAAAATAAAGGTTTAGTCTATGTTAGTGTATACCCAAAACCTATAATAAGTTTGTGGGTCTTTTCTCTATATATGTTGCTCTACTCTTTGAATTTCATCTAATCAGAGATATTTGGAACACATAAATTGAGAGCAAATCCATATAAAAACACTAGCTGATGCGGAATCCCCAAGTTAGAGGTGCAAAACAGGAGTCGGAAAAGTCTATGATAATAGAGGAAGGGCTTGGATTATAGGATTGTTCCACTCAAGCTTCGGAAAGTGACTCTTTGGATGAATTCTTGAATGAACATGATTTTCAAAAGTTTACGGAAAAACTCAAAAGTGAAAACATTTAAAGAAAAATTCAAGAAATAAAGATAATACTAGGAATTAGAATAACATCATGCGCCACCCAAATCCATGAGATAATCAAGATGATAATCTATGAGATAAGCAAGATGGTAAATTGAGAAACTCTCCACTTCCATTCGATTCTTTCAGAGATCTCTCAAAATGAATACAGTAGGTGTCCTTATATAGAACTCATGATGGAAGAGGAAGAGACAAGTCCGTTCCTTTCCTAAGTCCAAAACTAAACATAGAAAATAAAAAGAAAAATTACATTTTTTTTTATATTTTTTCAGATCACATCACTAGCTTCAACTAAAAATTAAGTCATTAGGTTTGTGGGTCTTTTCCCTATATGTTGTTCTTCTTACTCAATTTCATCCAATGTAAGACTTTTAACTCACATTTGGCTCCAACAAAGTATAATGTCCATTACTTCGGAGAAAACATTCATTGAAACATGATTACATTGATTGTGAATTAACACAATCTGATATGGAGGAAATTCTACTTACGTTGCATTGTTATTTTAAAGCCATTCTTGCGGATTTACCATCAGTTTTCTGCTATATTGTCAGGTTAAAGCCTATTCAATTCCTGGCACTGGTGAAAAGGCAAAAGATCCAATTTTTGGACTTGCTATGGGTGCTGGTTCTCAAGCTACTGGCGATCGGTTTAGGTAAACTACATTTATCTTTACATGTCCAGTGATTTTCCATCTTCGTGTTGAAGAACCAGGAGAATTAAAAAAAAAAAAAATGGGAAAACAGATGGCTGATAAATGATATGTAACATGCATATAGAATAGTAAACACATAATGCTAAAGACTTATTTTAATTTGTAGGAGTTTGCAAGTAGAAATGAGAAATTGTATTATTTTCTTGAATACCAATTGAACCACGTTCTGTCAATATGATTTTACATGATAGATGGTTTTGTGTTGAAAGTGGAAGTGCGGATAATCCACCAGTGATACTAATCCATGGGTTTCCTTCACAGGTGAGCATCATTAATTAACACTATTGTAAGAGAGGACCTCTAGAATTGTGTTATTATATAAAATTTCAATCCGTTCTTTCTTAATTTTAAATTATGATGATATGAGAATCAGATTAGGTTGCTTTGTGTTCTTGGTTATATTTAACTGATAGTTCTAATCCAGGCATGCTTGTGTTGTGTCTACAAACAATAATCTGATTTGAATTCTGTGAGATATTGAAGGCATGTAAAGAAAAGCTGCAAACATTAAAAACCATAGACAAATTCTTCCTGAATGTGTTTTATGCTAATAAATAGTGGTTATGATAAAAGTCTATTCATCAGAAGACCAATATTGATCCATTAGCCAATGTTAGAATATCCTTAAACTACGGTTATGATTTTAGTTAATAGCTGTTACAAACCTAAAGCGGTTGTACATTATGATTGTTTCCAGAATTGGAAAATGTTTATCTCGTCTTAGTCTTTGGAATCATCTGGTGAAAGCCACTTGCTCTTCTTGTTTGTGTGGTTTTCAAAATTGTCAGATTTTGTCATGATATTTAAACTTTGGAGGTTAGTTGTGGTTGCTTCTGAGGTGGATTAAAGGAGATGAACAAAACACTTATCTCATGACGTTGAGCTTCTTATTTGCTGCAATGGCAACAAACAGGGATGCTGTGTCACTCCTTCTTCGCTATATGGGTGTTCCAGTGCAAACCATTATTCCTGTCCATCTTTTCTTTCTTGTTTTTCCTGGTTCTGAGATAAAACTTCTGCTATTAGGTGTTATAAGATTCTTAGTGAAAGATAATCATAGAGTGATCATAGAGGTTGTTGTGTCAGGTTGGTTGATTTCATCACTGGCTGGAATAAAGTGTATTGCAATATCATGTATTATCTTAATAGTAAGTAATTACAGAGAACAAAGGTCTCTTCAATAGAAGATACAAACTGAAACGAATATAATTCCAGAAAATAGAAACAGTGAAAAAGTTACTAAAGAAAGGAAGGTAATGAGATAACTAAATATTCTAGGGAACCTACTGAATAGAAAATATTTACAATAACTATAAATTTTGGGTGAACTTTTGAGATTTCGGATATTTTTGGATAATTAAAAAAAGTACTGGACTAGATTTAATTCAACATATGATACAACAGGCGTCACCTAGGGAGTCAATGCCACAATGCCATTGACCTTAGTGTTGGTTTAGAGTCAATGTTTTGGGCTCTGGTTTTGTGATATGTATTATGTTTTGAATGAAGTAGGGGCTAAAAGGAGTTGAGACTCTCTGGTAAAGGGCTTTCTCATAGGTTGTGAAGGCCAGCATAGAGGCTTGTACCACTGACAAGAAAGTGTTGAGACTACTAAACAAGTGTATGCACTTTCTGATTTGGTATGAGGATTGAAGAAAAGTTGGAAGTAGTTTAAGGTTAGGGGGGAAGATTGAAGACCTATGGAAGCTATTGGTCAATTACAAGCTTGAAAGTGGTGTTATTCAGTGAAAGTTCTTTGTTTGAGATAGGTTGATATTTTGTTTGGTGTTCTCTGTTTTTATCTGTGAGTTTATTTGTAACATCCTGAAAGCTTAATAAGTATCATCTTGATGGTGAGTGTCAGAATAATAATCTGATTCATTAGCATAGTAGTTTGGATTCACTAAAACATGTTACAATATTAATAGTTATGACTTTATTTTCCATAACTGATTATTATCCCTGTAATTAGTCCTTGATTAGCTCTTGTACTGGATGAACTCTTAGCACACAGAAAAATGGGATTGTTTGTACTCATGGACTGTGTTTTTCAATAAAAGTGAATGAGTATATATCACTTTCATATGGTTGAAATGTTGATAACCGATTCATGAGTTCTTTTATCCAAACATGTTATATATATTGAGAAACCTCAAATATTTTACTGACAAATTGATGATGCTGCCAGGCATATTCTTATCGCAAAGTTCTTCCAGTACTCTCCAAGGACTATCATGCCATAGCCTTTGACTGGCTAGGTAAGATCACAATTTCTTCTTATTGAATTTAAAATTGCTCTTACTTTATCTGTTGGGTTCTTTCTGTGACACTCTGAACTATGCTTTGTCACTGATTACTTTATGGACTCATGTTTTTTTTTCAACCAATTCATGTTTTTCTCATTCGTTTTTAACATTTTTATCAAAATTTCTTAGCTTATTGATTCACCACTGCAGAATCCAAAATGATCACTCCATTAATTCTTTTTTTCTCTCAGGATTTGGGTTTTCTGATAAGCCTCAACCCAGATATGGGTTTGACTACACACTAGATGGTAATTGCTTGTGACCCAAACAATCTCAAACAGTAACTGGCTGTTTATGAAAATTCTTGTTTTGACAAAAAAAGTGTCTAGAATGTGTTGTTTTTTTTCTTTCCTGCAGAATATGTGTCATCATTGGAGTCACTTATTGATGAACTGGCTGTTACCAAAGTCTCACTTGTTGTCCAGGTAAGTTTGCCTTAGTTGAAAAAAAGTATCAATCTTCTTGCCAAAATCATCTGTTCTTTGACATGTGATAGGAAGTTCTTTAATCTTCTTTGCTCACAGGGATATTTTTCGCCTGTTGTAGTTAAGTATGCCAGCATTCACCAGGACAAGCTCAGCAACTTAATACTCCTTAATCCACCTGTATGTGTGTTTCAACAGTCAAATTCAGCTTTGTCTTAGAAAACTCATTCTACTATGATATCATCAATCAAATGAGAAGTTTCTCTTATTTTAGTGTATACAACCTCATTTTTTCATATTCTAGAAACTTCACATAATCTTCTACTTGTAAATTCAATTACATTTTATTTTCCAAATAAAACTGTATTTGTTCTAGTTTTGTATTGTTAAAGGAACTTGTTTCTTGACTTTACATTTTCATTCAATTATTTACATCAGTATCTATCTGAAGTACCCTCCTAAGTACTTCTTAACAGTTATCACCTTGAATTCCTTCTTATTTTATAAGCTAACAGCTCAACATGCCAAGCTCCCATCAACATTGTCCATATTCAGCAATTTTCTGCTAGGTGAAATATTTTCACAGGTATAAAATCTGTATAGATCATGTTGAAGTTTTGATATGAGCCTTTTACTTGAATTAATATTTTGGTTGGTCCTTCAAGGTTTTAATGACATAATCTGTGCATAATCAGGATCCATTAAGGGCCAGTGACAAAGCTCTAACAAGCTGTGGTCCCTATAAAATGAAAGAAGAAGATGCAATGGTCTATAGACGTCCCTATCTTACATCTGGTTCCTCAGGCTTTGCACTAAATGCAATTAGCAGGAACATGTCTAAAGACCTCAAGGTGAAAATTTGCATTTATTGAATCGGTTCTACTTATTCACATGCATTTTCTCTAACGTATTGAAACAATGCTCAACGAGTAAGGGTGTGTTTGGAAACTAGTTGACAACAAATTGAATGAACATGTTCTTCTTTATTAGTATGTATAGCTTTATTGTATTCCTTTGGCCATAATTTCTGTTAGTTTTTACCAACAACTGCCTAAATGAAGTACTAGAAAAGTATAATGTCATTTCTATAACTACTTTTTAAGAGCAATAACTTTCTGTGTTCATTAGGTTTTGATTGGATCTAAATTCTATAACCTGGTAAAAATTTGTTAACACTTATAATTTACTCTATCTCTGGGTTTTGGCACAATTTTGTTCTTTGGTTTGGTTTTTCTCAGGAGTTCAGAATTTGGATACCATATATATATGGCAGCTAATGTTTTTTTGGTAGGCTCATCTTCTTGATACCCTTTACTTAACCCTGTCTGGAAAAGGACTTACTCATGCCAGCATAGACCTTCTCATAATGAAGTTATAAACTTTATGCTTATGTTGTCTGATATAGCAGACCTCAGACTCTGAATGCATATGGCAATATCTTTCTCTCTACTGAATGGAGACATTTCTTTGGTGGAGTCTATCATTTTTCTTTATTTTTCTGAGGCAGAGGGAAGTTTAGGGAGAGAAGATGTTCCCCTTTTCTATGGTCACCACAACTAGGGCTAACAATGAACCGAACCAACTCAAACAAGTTTGAAACTCAATTCCATGATTACCTCATAAGTTCAGGAACCAAATAAGCTAAACTCGAGTTAAAAATTGAGCTCCTAGTGAGGTAAACTTGATCGATGGATAGGTTCAAGAACTATTAATTTATTAATTAAAAGAATAAATGAACAACTTTGAATGAGTCACTCAACAAGTTTGAACAAGGCTCATATCAAACTCGAATCAAGTTGAACCAAGCTTGACTCATTTCTAGCAACAGGTCAAAATTGATCTCATTGAGTTCAACGCCTCACCACCATCCTCAATGTGTTTATGATACTTAATACTTAAGAGGATTTATCAATGAAAGACCAGCTACATGATACGGATTCAAGACCTTTGTGTCTGGCAGAGATTTTACACTAGTTTTGTTCAAAATTCACAAATGCAAAGATCCTTGTACTGCACTGTCCAAAATACTTTCCCAAGCTTTTCTAGTGCTTTAGTAACTCAAGTAATAAGCTATATTCCTAGTGCAGAGAATACATATGTATAAAATAATGTTTTGCTTTTCTGCTATTTAATAAGATTGTGGTGTTTGCTTGATTCACTTTTTCCTTTAGAGATATGTGGAGGATATGCATAGAATACTGAAGGACAAAAATTGGAAAGTTCGAACCACAATATGTTGGGGCCAAAGAGACCGCTGGTTGAGCTATGATGGAGTGGAGGATTTCAGCAAGGATTCCAACCATAAACTCATTGAAGTTCCTACGGTAAATACATTATTCATTTGCACCTGCCTGAGTTCGTCTAGTTTTTATTTTTTCCATTTGTTTCCATTGGATGACATTTTTTTCCACGATTACGTGTAGTGAGCTACATTTTGTGAGCATATATTTGTAAAATTTTTGCTTGATAACCTATTATTTTGTTTAAAAGCCAAGGAGCATGCATCCATAAATGTTTGTAAAATCATACTTCTAGAGCATCCATATTGATGTGAAATGTTGCTGTGGATTCTTGTATTCTCTTCATATTCAAAATCATGTTATCCCCCATCATAAAGATCTCCATATGATATTTTGATATTTTATTTCAGCAAGTCAACAATTTAATGTCAGTTTTAGCTTGACTGTAACCTTTGCATGAAAAATATTAATGAGTTGTATTTAAGTTTGTGCTTATGCGTGTTCTTAGTGTTGTTCATTTAGCATAAATTGGAAGAAAAATTAAAAATTAATGCATGATAGGTAGCATAAATTAAATATATAGCAGTTGAGAACTAAGGAGGGAACAAATATGAGCTTGAAGGTCCAAAACACATAAAGTCTTCATCTAATAGACATTTATAATGGCTTCTCACATGGTAAATTGGACGACAATGTTGATATGCACTAGACAACATGTCTTATTGTTCATGGAGCACCTAAGTATACTCCTAAGGCTGATATGTTGAAACAATTTCTTCATGTATTTATGGAAATTTGATTCTATCATCTACATTTTTAACAAAGGTCCATCATGTCACTTACTATCAGATTTCTCTCTATTCTCAAGCTCAACATGTCCAGTTATTAGTGTGAGGAGATGTGTTAAAGATCCACATCAACTAAATATATAACCAAATTATAGTATATAAATGGGTGCAAACCTCATCTTACAAGTTAATTTTGAGGTTAAGTTTAAAGTATACTTTCTAAGTTGAGATGATGGGAGGCTAAAAGCAAATGAAAATAGTAAAGGAGACAAAATAGTAATTTTGTATTCACACTTACCACAACACATTATTCAACAACTTATATGCAACTATGCCAATCTTTTTTTAGCAATTGATATGACCCATGGAAATGAGGATTGGGATTTTCAATGGGTCTCTTGGCCAAGGATCTCACTTTTAAGGTTGTAGCTTGAGGAATACCCACTCACCATCAGATGTTTATTTACATAAGTGTGCATTTGGTCTTGGGCCTTAAGTGGGTTGCCTTTCAACTCAGCTAACAACTCATCACATTGTCTTAGCTTATCCAGCTCTTTTCTATATTTTTCCCATGCCAAGTACTCTATCCATTATTTGGTGCCATTACCTATCAAGCTATAGAGTTATGCCTCCAAAATTTGGTTTACAACTTCTATTTGGCATCCATTTGTGGATGATATGCAATACTAAATTAACTTCATCTGTTTCGGATATTCTAAATAACTCCATCCAAAACTGGCTCGTGAAAATGTGATCTATTTCTAGAGCTATGGAAGCGAGGAACCCATGTATGCACACTATTTCTTTCGCAAACAATTTTGTCTCCTCATTGGCAGTGAATGGATGGTCCACAATCATGAAGTGAGAAAACTTGGTCAATCAGTCTACTATGACCAAAATAGTATCCTTCCACTTCATAGACATATTTCTCCATGCCTTAGTATAGGAATAGGTAGAGGCAGAGGAAAACTTGTTAGAGATAAGGGTGTCATACTTTCTCCTGCACGTGATTGCAGTACACTATAAACCCCCAGTTATGTTCTTTGATTGCAGCACCTCTCAAATAGTTAAAAGAAACAGCAACCCCCAGTTATGTTCTCAATCTAATGCAAGTGTTCGTGTCACCTATGGAATTGAGCTTACTTGAAGAAGCATGCATTTGTATGCCAACCTAATGATACAAATGCAATTCCAATATCAAGCTATTACTATGAAGGAGAGTCTCTAGCTGACCCTAGTAGATATAAATATCAATAGACTGTTATCTTACTGTAACAAAGTTAGAGTTTTTCTTCATGGAAGCCAATTTCTAAATTCTCTTAGTGAGTGTCATTGATATGATATGGTTCCCTTTCTTACCAACAGTGCATTACTTTGATGGTAATTAGGTAGATTCATTGTCTGATAAATGCTTGAGGAAAATCAACATGTAGGAAACTGAACACAGTTACTAGGTGCAGTACAAATGTTTACTTTGTACTATAACTGCATCAACTTGAAAACTTAAAACTAAATATGAAAATTATTAGTATAAACTTTTTGTAGGTAATAATGTATTTTTTTTAATATAGACTATCTTTATTGACAAATCTTATGCCTGTTTTCAAAGGAGAAAGGTAGAATTAACTTCTTTGAACTTTGTAGGCTGGTCATCATGTGCAGGAAGATTGTGGTGAAGAAGTTGGACAACTTATTTGCGGGATAATAAGCAGAAGGATCAACATATGAGGATATATTTTCTCTTTGCTCCTACATGCTCAAAGTTTTTATCACATTTTTCCATATCCTTTCTCTTGTTCTCTGTCATTTTGATAAATCTTGGTCTATTGCCAATCTTGATCTGCAGAGAGAGGCATTTTTAAAGGTAAAACTAAAAATATATAGATGGTGTATATCTCCTTCGAAGCTCTATCTCTTGTCTAAATTTCCTTTGGAAAAGAGTACTTCAGGAATAAGAAAAAGTTATTGATTATAAAGTACAGTGAAAACTAAAGCTTTGATTTATAGAATCATAGTAATTTGCTGTCTCTTTAATATAAAGTACAGCTTCAAAGCCATGATTTTGAAAGTGCATAGACTAAACCAATGAGGCATAGAAACCTTCACCAGAGGAAAAAACACAACATAACTGTAGCATCATAAGTGCTTTTAGCATTATTTTCTGCTCAAAACAAAAGTTTTACCTTGATATTCAATGTCAACTTTTACTTATATGATGTTAGATGATAACATATATAATGTGGCAATCAACATGTTATTACTTGAGATATCTGCTGTGTGACTTGGTTATACTTTTGGTTAGTAACATGTGTTGTTTGAGACAAAGTATAGTTCAACATTGGTGAATATGACCATAAAATCTTACTTCTTCTTGTTGATTGGAACATCCTCAAATGTGCATTCAAATAAATTAGAAAAAAGAAACAAACTTTCTTTTCTGAAAAGAATGGGACTACAACCCAATTCAAGACATAAAAACCATGGGTAAATAGGAAACTTATATGAGAATAACAACACAATTTGAAATAACATGATAAAATTGGAAATGAAGTTGGAAGAGAAAGCAGCTCCCTCTCATCACTGAGATGTTTACAACATGGTAGTCTCTCAAAAGATTATGAGAAATACAGCCAACATAAGATAATCGTATGTGGACTAATTTCTTGAGAAATATCTTTTTGAAGAAAAATAAGTAAAAAATTTAACTTAACTTTTTGTTAAGTTAAAATTAACTTATGTAAATTAATATGTTTATGTTGGTTATTTTGGATTTGATATGTCAGTTTAGATCGCACATATAAAATCTAGATGACAAAAAAATGTGAATTTTCCATGTTGGATAATGATATATTATGTTGATTATTGATATAATATTCATAAAAATGATTGAAAATGGTATTTTATGATATATAAAAACTATTTGGTCAAACAAACAAAAATAATACTTTAATGTTAGATCAGAAGGAACTGAAAAAAAAAAATATATTTGCTCTAAAATGTTATCCCAGTGAACATATATATTTTAAAAAATTAAACTTGTTTTCGGAAATTCTTAAACTAACATATATGTTTTTAGAAATTATGTTTTCCGTGCACATTCACTTTTTTTTTATCAAAAGATGTATTTTACATGTAATGTATTTGTATATGTTAATGGAATTCATTGTCTTTTCATTAAATTATTACAAAATTCGATTAAACTTAAGTTTTTTACAATTTGAGACAAGAGAGTCGCTAATTTGAATAAAAAAAAATTACGTAATTGAATATTATAAGTCTAGATCCATGAATCAATAACACTATCATTTGTTGGTTTAAGATCATTGTAAAAAGTTAGCTAAAAAGTTATTTTAGAAGCATTTCTTATATATTCAAATTTGAACCATATGATATTATATAATTATTTTGCATATCTGCATGTACAAGGGTAAGAAAAAAAACTCATGGCAATAAGCAAGAACAGTTTGGAGTGGTTGATGTAACTGTTCCATGGGCATTGTTGCAAGAACAATAAACTGGCTTTTGTTGTAGAGAAGAGACAATGTTAATTTGATCCAATGTAATGTTGAAACAACCTTGTGGACCACAGTTTAAGGTAATAGCTTCATCATGCACACATGTTCCACGAAATCCACGAAATGTGATTCCACTTAATTCAACTCCATTCTAATTATACCAAAAATGCAACTTTAATAAGTAATAAATAGATGAATGAGGGAAGTAAATAGAGAGACAAAGAATTTATTGTAAAGTTAGTAATATTTTCTATAAAATATAAAATATTAATTGTGAGTTAAGTGACTACCGTTAAAGAATCACCATAGAATTGGTCAATAATTATTGGGTTGCCAGCTTTTATCATTGTAATTTGCTCAAAAGTGATTCCTCTTGCATAACCTGATCCATTCTGTAAGAAAAAAAATGGACAATATATGAAATATTGCTTTCAAATGGTAAGAAATATCGAGAAAAAAATATTAATGTTCTTTTTTTTCAATTTTTCACTTATTTTTTTGTTCATACGTTCTGAAAATTCCTTAGAACAGTTTGATTCTGAGTTTTATCAAGAACACCTCTAATAATCAAGTTTACAGGATTCAAATTACATTACCTGTGTATATAAGATTATTGAATTATAGGTATAGGATACAAATTTATATACACCCTTATAAACTTTTTCTGTTTTTTTTTAATTGTACAATGTTTAAGAATTTTTTTTCTACTTATACCTCATTTTCAAAGTTAAAAAAGTTATTAATGACTTTTTTAATTATCTAGTTATTGTTCACTTAATTTTTAATTAATATAAAACACTTAGTTATTTATTGTGAAGTAGAAATGAAATAGTAAACTTTATAAATATTTTATTAAGATAAAAACATTATTATATTTTCAAGATTTTTAAGTAAAAAAACTTAAAACACAAATAAAAATGCAAAAAAAAAAAAAAAAATTACTTACAGGAAATGTCTTGATTCTTGCTCCATTTGTTGTGCTGGTGAAATTGCAATTTTGGACATAAACTTGTTCGGCTGTACTATCACTGCCCCTACCCAGGCTGCCAATGCTGATTAATTCATCGCATTGGTTAAAGTTAGGAATATATAACAAAATATATTAAATTCATCAATGCAAAAAATTTATATTCTTTCATTCTCAAAATTATCTGAATTGTAATGTAATTGTAAAAAAAAAAATCACGAATTTTCTAGTACATATTCATGAAACATACAAATAATATTTTGACGTGTGAGTCTAATTTTATTTTTATTTTTTAAATTTTCTTTTATATTTTGTGTTTTTTTTTAATTTTTTTTACATTTTGTGTAGGTCTAACTTACGTTACTTGTAATTAATTAATTGTAAATAATTTAATTGCAAATAATATTTTTGTGTGTGAGTCTGGTCCTGATTTGGATTTATTTATTTTTTAATTTTTTTTTACGTTTTGTGTGGGTTTAGCCCACGTTACTTCCAATAATTAATTGCCGAATAATATTTTGATACGTGGATATGGTTCTCACTTGATTTTATTTTTCAAGTTTTTATCCATATTGTGTCTGTGATATTTAGGTCCATTAACCTAGTTATCTTTTTAACAATTATTTTGCTATTTTAGGACATAAATTACTTTAGGTGTTAAGTAAAATTTAAAATAAAAATCTCAACCTGCAATAGTTGAGATGAGACTGAGATAATAGTTTTATATATCTTGTGAAAAGTGTGTGATAATTCCCTCCAATTCTTTCATATTAATAACTGTTTTTAAGTTGAATATATATATATATATATATATACCTTATTCCATGACCTGGTCCACAAGCAATTCCAGTAACATTGACATAAGAGGAGTTACCACTGATGCCAATACAATCATCACCTATTCAGAAATGTGTAAGTTTAAAAGTGCAGATATAGTTATTATATAACAGTGCATTGAAATTTGATATTATATATAGATAGATAGATATAGATATATAAATATATATGTGCATGAGATGAAAACTAGGGTTACCACATGCTATAGTTGAATCTCTGATCCAGATATTTTTGGAAGCATACACATCAAAGCCATCAGTGTTGGGACTGGTAGCAGGAGAATGAATTGTGATATCAGAGAATGTGGCATCCACACAATCATTCACGTTTATGTGAGATCTTGGACTGTTCATAATGCTCAAGTAACTAACCCTAAGACCATTGCATGCATTGAAAGTAATCACCTGCATAATTCATATCACTAATTTATAGACACAATTATTGATATACACAACTTTATTTTTACCGCTTGATCACTAAAAAAAAAGTTGTTTAGAGATTAATTTTTAACCTATCAAATGAAATGGTTACTGATTCTGATCAAAATAGTTATCAAATTAGATTTTGGTTGCTAAATAACTACAAAATAGAAGTAATGATTAATTTAGTGATCAATTAAGTCAAATAATTGTTATCAAACATTATCTACAAAGGTTATAGTGACCTATACCATTAGATTCATTAGATTCTAAATTAGTATCTAACTTAATTAGATACCAATTTAGAATCTAATGACATATGTCATTAAAACTTTGGTATTTAATGTTACATAAATTTAATTGGTCACTAGATTCAATAATTACTTTTATTTTGTAGTTATTTAACAATCAAAATTTAATTTGGTAACTATAACTATTTCATTTGATAGCTAAATATTAGTTCTTGTAGTAGATCTTTTCTTTCTGTTCACAAATAGTTGATCAAACTACTAATTGATTTTGTCTCTAAATAATTACCAATTTAGAAATAAATGAATAAATATTAAAATATAATGATTCTATATTTTAATATCAAAATTAATATAAAAAAAGAAATAAGGAAAAAAAAGTTTAGAATAGTCAAACCGATGGTCGTTGACAAGCTTTGCATGGCCACCAAGTATTACCCAAGCCATGTATTGATCCTTCTGTTCCATCAACTATCAGACCATTTATATTTGACATCAAAATCCAAGTAAAATAGTAAGATAACCATTTATTCTTTGGAGGTGCAACAAGTTTTCCTCGAATCTACAAGAAATGGTAGAAAATTAAATGAGAAAAATACAAATTCATATTGTAAGAATTTTATTATTATTATTATTATTATTATTATTATTATTATTATTATTATTATTATTATTATTATTAAAAGGAGTCCAAAAGCCTAGGGAATTATTAAATACACAATGCAACTTAAGGGTAAGTTTAGAGAGATAATTTTGATACATATTTTAAATGAACAAAACATTGCATGATGGATTAAAGTTTAATAAAAATGGCTAACTTACACAGTAATGAAGTGGGAAAGTTTTAACGAACCCTAAATTGGAATGATACATAAAATTCTGAGATAAGTACCTGTAGGTAGATACGGTAAAAAAAAATATCTCATGTGATATGAAATTTATAATCCACTCCTTCTTCAAGAAAGCAACGGATTTTTTTTATTTTTTTTATAGTGTTTATATATA
>Ga0209700_101797_pt1 | contig 44550 bp, 40 predicted proteins | sample SiratroredBW_FD_187528 | JGI IMG/M metagenome (GOLD analysis project Ga0209700, IMG submission 187528) | Root nodule microbial communities of legume samples collected from California, USA - Siratro red BW (SPAdes) (version 2) | ecosystem: Host-associated > Plants > Roots > Nodule | place: USA... | reverse complement strand
AAAAAAAAAAAAAAAAAACCAAACTTGAAATGCTACATGTCACCTGATTATTACTTTAAACTCTACCCATTTATTTCAACACCGTAAGTCCATTTTTCCTATCTTTTTAATTCCCACTTAACCTTTTGACAAGGTGGGACCAAGCCTAGAACCATCCCATCACCCATCACCCATCACCCATCACCCATCACTTCAATCTTAGCCTAAAATGAATTAGAAATTACAAATAGAAAGGAAAGGCTGTGGCGTGATTTAGGCTTGGAGGTGGGACGTGGTGGAGCTGCATGGGAGATATTTGGCGGGTGGAGTTGTTATGTTTAGTGGTTATGGAGGTGTTGAGTTCGGTGGTTGTGGGAGGTGCGTTACACGCTTGGAGGTTTGGTTTTTATAAGGTGCAGGTTTGGTATGACGTAGAGGTGGAAACGAGATGCAGGTTGGAATTGTATGGCGCATGGTAAAGGCTAATGGTGTGCTGCGCATGGTGGTTCTGGGTGTTAGCTTTGTGAAAGTACATGAGGGGTACCATGGGGCTGTTGGTAGCGGTATTGCGGCTTGGTAGGTTGCGATTTTGTGGAGAGAAATGGAGGCATAGTGGAGGTTCTGAAAAGCTTGGTGGAGGGCGTATCGAGGTGGGCGTTTGATAGTTGAAGGAGGTATAGTTGGTGAGGTGGAGTTGGTGATGCTGTGTTGATGGTGACTAGGTTAAGGCAAGTGCATCACTTTGCCATGCACTCTCTACAACTCGGATGATGATGATGGAAGTGGCAAGATCTAGGACATGGGCAGCAGGTGGGGTTTAAACATAAATAAAATCCTTGGTCCCTAGTCTTTGACATAGAATAAAGGTTTGGAAAGATGCGAGGGTGGGGTGAAGTGGAAATGTATATCATGACCTAGGTGGGAGCCACTGACTTTGTTGGGTTGTAATGGAGTAACAACGTCATCCCATGCCCTTGGCACCAACGAGAACTTGGTGTCGAAGGAAGACAAACCAGGTGTGGGGTAGGGTTATAGGTGGAGGATGTTATGGTGGGAGCGTGACTTGGCAATGGAAGAATAGGGCAAAGGCAATTGTGTTTAGGAAGAAAAAGAAAAGAAAACCAAGAGGGAGTTGGTTTGTGCATAACAAAATGCCAAGTGAATGAGGGGTGAGTGGCAAAGTGAGGAAGAGATGAAGTCTCGTGAATGGATGGCTATTTGGTGGTAAGTTTGGAATGGGTAGCAGTGGTTTTTTTTTAGGGTTGTTGGCAATGCAGGTCTCGCGATGGTGACCGCCATGGCCTTGAATGTTTATTTGCGTGCGGGGAAACACAGTGATGGGTGCATGACGAGGTACAGAGGAATGATGGAGAATATTGTGGAGGGGAGGTTTAGGTGGCTTGGTGAAGGTCATCGTAGGGTGTTACGCCATGATATTGAAGTAAAGAATGATTACCAAAACCTAGTATAACCATGTCTTGAAGAAGAGGAATGATGAGAGTATATGCTTGGTGAAGGCAGTGGTGTAGCTAGTGTAAGGTTTAGTAATGTCGCAACAGTGGAGGAAAGAAAGGCTTGGTAGTAGAAGTTGAGGGCAGTACCAACGGTTTATGGAGGCAATAGATGTTGGCACCAGTGAGTGGTGTGAATGTTGATTGGATTAAAGACCAAAACTTGAGAATCTTTTCCTCTAATAATAAGCACTATTGACATTATTCAAAATATTTGTTGTTCACTTGGTGGATCTTGATGAATGCATGGTACAAAACTATATCATGTTGCATGCAGGATATGTAAATGCAAGAGATAGATATGTATAGTGCAACCAGAAACAAAACCAACAAAGAGATCCCAAAACAGAGTCAGTAAGCTGCAAACCTTGCTAGCTTTTCTCCTTCCCGTCGTTCTCTCTCAACCCAATCTCCAGCTAAAAGCCTCCTCTCCCTCTGGATCTTCAGAGTTGTGATTTTTTCGAAGGAAGAAGGGTTCAATCCCCTTTTTGCATGCAGGATATGTAAATGCAAGAGATAGATATGTATAGTGCAACTAGAAACAAAACCAACAAAGAGATCCCAAAACAGAGTCAGTAAGCTGCAAACCTTGCTTGCTTTTCTCTTTCCCGTCGTTCTCTCTCAACCCAATCTCCAGCTAAAAGCCTCCTCTCCCTCCGGATCTTCAGAGTTGTGATTTATCGAAGGAAGAAGGGTTCAATCCCCTTTCGCCTACCTCCAATCCCCTTTTTTAAAAAAAAATCCCCCCCTTTGGTACCTTCATTCAGCGACAAATATCTTTTCAGGGACTTGCAGAGAACCCAGCTTTTTCTGAACAGGGCATTTTGGAGGGTCAAAGTCATTTTGTTAAATTAAGGAAGCTGTAGGAGAGAATGTCACAGGAACAGTCTTGTTAGGAAGGGGTATTTTGCAGGTGGAAGCATTGCAGGGGTGTCGCAGGAGCAGGAGCTTTGCATGGAAGCATAAAGAGGATCTTCAGGAGAGAGGGAGAGTGAATTTTTTTTTGTCTTTTGTTATTTTTTGTCAATACTATTTTTTAAGGAAATAAAATGTGAAATAATCTCCTACAAATTTTATTTGTATTTATATATTTTTTATAAAGGATAATAAAAATCTAATAAAAGTAATTACAAAAAGAGAAAAAAAAAGGAATATATTTTTGAATGTTTTAAGGTGAGAAATTAAACCAAATTTGTTTATATTTTGCCCAGGCATAAAAAAAAGATTAAAATGAAAATATTTTTTTATTTTTATTTTTTTAAAAAAAAGAGAAATTAATAAAACAAAATCCTAGATTCAAACTACAAATAAATTTATTTAACTCAGAAATATTCTTTCTCCTTTTTTTTTAAAACATAATTAAAAACTTTCTTTCTTTTTGAAATAAAATTTATCTACCGGGACAAAATTGGGTGTTAACAGTTGCATTAATTACAATCCAGTGCTTGCTCAAAGGCAATTCGGATACCCAATAAAAGGGGCCCAATACTTGCTGCCCTAGCCCTAATTTTATCATACTACGAGGACAACCTTATCACAGAAGTGTTAAACCTGATCCGAGCCACTTAGACAAGCATAACGTACATGGGGAAGGACTCTAGATCTTGGACCATGGACAAAACGGTTACATATCGTTGTTGGGTGGCAGAAAGGGTCAAGCTACCCTTCAAGTTAATCTCTCTTTGGCTGACAATGGATGAATTAATATCAGATGATGAACCTGAAGACGTGAAGAGACTGAAGAGAGAGGTTGAGAAGTTAAAGAAGGAGACTGTCAAGTTAAGTAGCAAGCTCCAAGGCCTTCTCCGTGGGCAAGAAAGTAGGATGAAGGATCATGAAAAGTGGGCGAGAAAATAAAATATGGAAAGGTATCATGCTTTTAGGGTCAAGCAAGACCTGGAAGCTGCCAATGCTGAGTTGGCAATGAGGGCCCACGAAAGGGATGTAGCCTTGTTTGTGGAGCATATGTGGAGGGATTTGTATGAGGATATCAAGAAGAACAAGTGCGAGATAACGAGGAGGTTGTGCGATGTACAAGAACACCTAAAAGAGGAACGCGAATAACAAATAGAAGCAGAGATGAAATATCAAACCCTGATCACTCAAATGGAAGGCTACATAGAAGAGCATGAGAAGATCGTAGAATATTGGAAAACATGCTTTTCTCAGTTGGCTGCATTGGCTAATAGGGCCATTGATGTTGTCTAAAGTTGAATCCACTCTATTTTTCTTCAAATCGCCAAGTAAAGTTGAAGTTTTCATCAAACATTGCAAATGGTTGGTGGGAGAGATGAAAAATATGGTTGCTTATGCTAGAAATTAGTTATTTTCCTTTTACTTTGTTTCTTGTTTAAGTTGTAATAAATGTTGTTAGTAAACAATTTAGTTCTCTATCCAATTTGAATTTGTGTTAACTTCCATGTACATTTCACAATTTTATAGTTACTGCTTGTTTGGTTCAAATTCTCATTTTTTTTCTTTTCATTTTTTTCTAATTCACTTTTGAAATAAAAAACATATAAAAAATGGCGAAAACATGTTCCTTTACTCATTTAATTGAATTTTTTTCAGAGACATTTCCACAACATTTCCTCATTTGTAACTAAAAGAAAATGAAATAACGACAAAATTTGCATGACACCTGTATAGAACTCGTGTAAATCGTAGAAGAATAGAAGATTGGAATGAAGAACAAGAGGCTATGAGAATTGACATTGGCCAATTAAAAGATGAAGTGGTCAATTCTTGAGGCTTTGGCTACTTTAAAGAACGGTTACGAAAATTCAACAGTTAGAAATGAGGAGGCACCTGTCGCAACTGGGATCACGATGGATGACGGCGATCCGAAATAGTAAACAAAAATAATTTTGAAAATTTTACAAAAGGGAGTCGTCACCATAGTTTATTTTGGAGAACTATGGAGAAACCAAAAATAGGATAAGAAAAGTTTGCAAAAACTAGGTTTCAGGTTCGGGAGTCAGTTACGTGTGGGGAAGGTATTAGCACCCCAACAACGTCCGTCCTAAAACGATACTTTTAATTAAATAAGTAAAATAAGTATGGAGTTCAAAATGTTTATTTCCCAAGACAGAGGCCAAAAAAAAAAAAAAACAAACAAAGATATTTTTTAATATTTGAAGGGCCCGACAAGGTTTAGCCTTGCTCGTACTTATTTCCATTAGAAGTGGAAAATCAGGGTCACATAGTTCTGTTGTGAAAATTGTTTAAGATGTTGATATTTTTAATTTCAAAGATTTTATATTTTTGAAAATTTTATGTTTTTTAGAAATTTAATATTTTTGTATTTTTTTAGAAATTTTGATATTATTTAAAAAAGGAGGAGAGAATTTTCATACTAAACATCGCTAAACGCGTATAGTCCTTTGAACATCTAAACGAAAATATTTTCGAACTAAATACTACATGACGCGAACGGTCCTTAGGGTATTTAATCGAAATTTATTTTGATAATACACTATATTTTATTTTTAAGTAAAATATAAAAAGATTCTACTAAAAAAAGTCTTTTTTCTTAAGTAAAACACAAAAAAAAACTGTAAATATAAAAAAAATCTCTTTTTTAAAGTAAAACACAAAAAAGATTCTATTTAAAAAAAATCTTTTTATTTTTTTTAAAACAATAAAATGGAATAATAATAAAACAAACCCAAAAAAGAATTAAGTTATATCACATGTACCAAAGCCACTTTTATTTTATATTTTCAACAATTTTGAATTCAAAAAAATGGTTTGTTACATTTGGTGCCAAGAAAACCCAGGGAGTGGGTAAGCCTAGTCAGCCACATAACATTCTCTTATTTTCACCAAATGCCACGTGTCACTACATTAACCTTATTAAGATACATTCATTTATGGCAACACCGAAAATTCAATTTTTAACTCTTTTAATTCTTATTAAACTTTCTAACGAGATGGGCCTAAGCCCAGAAGCAGCACGTCACCTTTCATTTCAAACTTAACCTAAAAAAGATTAGGGCTTGCAAGAGCAGCGACGTGAATCAAACGAATAGGACGAACTGTGAGAAAGGTGCCCTTGAGCCATGGCGGGGCAGGGGCTGTACCAATGTTTGGTGAATCATGGCGAGGTAGGTTGTCGAGGGAGTGGTGGCGATGTGGAAGTTTTGTAATGCCCTTGAGCCTTCTCCGATGACTGTCACTGTGGCAGTTCCTTGTGACGTCTGCGACTAGGGTGGAGGTGGAAAGAGGTGGCGAGGAGCGTCACATAACGGCGGAGCAGGGCAGTGTTTTTGTTTTTATTTTCTTTTCTTCTCCTCGACTGTTTAGTGGTTTGTTTGGGTCTTCTTAGATGGGCGAAAATGTGGATTGGGGGTTGATGGTTGAGATGTGGAAGTTTTGTAATTTTTTAGTTCTAAATAGTACTTCTATTATTTTAGTTAACCATTGTATTGGATGTTTTACTCGGCAAATGATGATGAATACATGGTGCAGCGAGGTATCATGTTGGAGGGAAAAGTATTATGTTGAATGCAAAATATGTAAGTGTAATAAGGTGTACCCCGAGAATGAAACAGTGAGACCAGAAATAGAAACAAAAATAGAGACCAGAAACGAAATAGAGTAAGCAAACCAGTCACGAACCTTATGTGTTATTCTCTTCTTATGTCGCCCTCTGTTTCTCCTGCTTCAATCCTCTTGCTCTTTCTTTCTTCTGATTTAATCTCTGTTAAGTTTCCTTTACGTGTGTGGGTTGTGATTGGGAGAAAAGAGTTTTTCAAATGTTTGAATGAGAGCTCAAGAGGTGTATTGGAGAATGAGGGGGAAAACTCTTGTTCTGGGAGCCGTGTCCCGAGATTAAAAAGAAGGAGCCTTGAAGTAGTATCTCTGCTTAGCAGAAAAAAAGATCAATTGGAGGGTTGACTCGGGGCAAATGTTTGTAGGGACAAAACCATTTGTTGAGATAAGGTAATGCTAGCTGTGAGAGGAAGAAGTGCAGAGGATTTTTTGTAAGAATAAGGGAACAACGGTGCTGGTCATAGGAGGGAGAAGCATTGTAGAGGGGGAAGCATTACAGAGCGGAAGCATTGCAGGGTAGCAGAGCAGGAGCAAGAACGTATAAGGTATTTTGGAGATTTCTAACGTGAGAAAAATGCAGCCTGATTCTATAGAATCCTCATTGACTTTAGGCCAAAAGAGGAAAGGGGACCAATGAATTCAAATCTCAACCTTTCTTGATATTGATTATTTTTTTTTAAAAATATTTTTTTGTTATTGATTATTTTCAGAAAAGAAAATGTAAAACAAAACTATATATGAAAAAGAATATATATTTTTTGATTATTTTTTTTGTGATTTTGATAAAGAAGGTAAAAATCTAACAAAAGGATAAAAGTAATTATTTTTGCATTTCATTATTTCATTTTACCCAAAATGAGAAAGAGGTAAAAAAAAAAGAAGATTTAAACTATATCATTAATTATTATTATTATTTTTTACTTTTTGAAAATGAAGGAAAATAAGAACAAAATCCAAAATTCTAACTAAAAGAGATTATTTTTTATCATTTTGAGAAATTATTAAAAAAATTGGTCCAGACAAAATTAGGTGGACAAAATTAGGTGTTGATAATTGCCCCTCTTTACTTTAACTTTACTGAATAATTTGAAAATTAAAATTTTCGTATTATCAGAGTAATAGTTAAGGAAAGACAAAAACACTAATTATGTCCGGGTTTAAAAAGAGAAAGAAAACGTAAGTATCTAGATTATGTCTCAAAAGAGGGGTTATCGTTGAGAGACTAGAAAGGGGAAAGTGAGGTCGTGACCTGGATTGAGCCGAGAGGGTCACTAATCGTCACATGCTGAAAGGTAAAGGTGAGGCTGAGATCTTGGACTAGGCCGAGAGGATCACGAACCGTCACGTGCTGAAAGGTTGAGGTGGAAACCTTGGACAGAGCCGAGAGGGTTACGAACTATCACATGCTGAAAAATAAAAGTGAGGTCGAGACCATTACAAAGTAGAGGGTTACATACTGTCACATGCTGTAAAGTAAAAGTGAGGTCGAGACCATTACATCGTAGAGGGTCATGCACCATCACATGATGAAAAGTAAAAGTGAGGTCAAAACCATTATATAGTAGAGGGCTACACACTGTCACGTGCAGAAAAGTAAAAATGAGGTCGAGACCATTACAAAGTAGAGGGTCACGCATCGTCACATGCATAAAAGTAAAAGTGAGGTCGAGACCATTACAAAGTAAAAGGCCATATTTGAAGAAGATTGAAAAACTTTGGACCAATTCCGAAGGGAAGGTCTTTACTTGAAAAAGATTGAAATTTGTTCGACCAACCTCGAGGAGAGGGTCTTTGTTTGAAAAAGATTTGAAACTTGGTTGACCAATCTTGAGGAGAAGGTTTTTGTTTAAAAAAAGAGACTAAGTTTGGTTTGACCAATCTCGATGAGAGGGTCTCTATTTGAAAAAGATTGAACTTTGTAAACAGTCATCAAATGAATGGCGAAATGGGTTTTGAATGATACATGCTCTACGGTGAATGCTTGAATATATGCAAAATTTCATTTTTCTATGAGAATGCATGAGACTCTTTTGTTTGGATGAAAATGCATTTATGAATGCATGAAGCTCTATTTGTCATAAGTGTTCTTTTGTTTGATATTGACATTTAGAAAGAAGTTCCCGGTTGCACCGAGGGTGCATGATATGCACGCTTTTCGTTTTTCTTTTTAGCACTTTGATGTTGAGATTTGAAGTTAATTATTCTCTTTGTCATCGTTGAATTTATTTGAAATTTGTTCTTAAAAATGAGGGATAGTGAAAATCCCGAAATTGTTGTTAAGATTGAGACATTGTTGACTGTTTCCTTTAAAACATCTTAATATATGGCTTGAATCCACAGGCGAATGAAATATGTTGGATAGAAAGTTGAGGAAACTAGGATTAGACAACCTCAGATATATCATTATTTGTATCCTCCTCTAAAAGGAAAGATCCAAGCAAAGTGTGAAACAAAATCTACCCCAATTTTGGTATAGTAGTGGGTAGACTAGGTGAAGTGTGGATTGCTTATTTAAAGGATGGCTTGAATAGCTAGGTGGTGAAAACTGGGGTTAAGTAACATGTTATGATTCTTTTTATATGTACCTCTAAGAGTCACATTTATGCAAGGTATTCATGTAAGCAAAACTATCCTAGCTTAGATGTGCAAGAGTGAAGTAATGTCTGGATAAAAGGTGATTTGCTTTCTGTAAGGTGAAAGGAAAGGATTGCCCCGGTATTGAATTTTCTCAATTGGCTTGCTTTTAGTTGATTCATTGATTGATAACAGGAAAGTTGCCTTCTTCCAAGAACATTTCAAACATCTTCTTTTTTTTTTCTACTTTTTTCTTTTTCTGACCGAGTCATTAATCACATCTCCTTGTCACAGGGTTAAGCTTTGAAAATTAGAGCAATCAATCTTCAATCAATATGGACTTTATTAGGCTTGTAATGTGGCCAGAGGTTGAAAGGTTGTCAAGAAAAGGATACGAAGGCTCAAAAATTTTGTCCAGTTTTAAAATTTGATACAAAGATCATCAGTTAAGTTTTTTCTTGTGAAAAATGGTCAAGGTTTTCCTTTGCAAACACACAATTCTTTTCATCATTTCTTGCATTTTTCATTCATTTTCTTTTTCCTTTTCTTCTCTTTTTTCTCTTTTTTGACAACATTTCTTTTTGGAAACTCATGTCATTCTTGGACGAATCTCTTCTATATGATTTTTGAAGCCTTTCAGCATACCTTGCATTGAATTTCACTTACGATGATCTTTGTTATGGTCATTTTAAAAGATAGTATTTATTTTTGGCTCAAAAAGGGTGCAATGGATTTGCAATTTTGTCTGCTTTGGATAAAGAAACATGGCCATATATCCCTTTGAAACATGATTGCTTTATTTTCAGAAGATTAATCCTGAAACAAGATTGATGGAGTACGCCCCAGCGATATTAATCAAAGAATAAAGAGGACAAAGAGCTAGAGGGAGAATTAAGAGCTTTCCAGAAGATTGGGCCCATCTCATCCTATTTAGGCTTTTAATCAGCTGCTCGGGCCCAAATACAAACATGAAGAAATCCCTTTGGAGAAAATAGAGTATTAAGGAGAAGTCCTCCAATTTGTATAAATTGTTTAGAATAATTTAGGCCAAGTAGAATAAATTTGGGTCTTGTATTTTTGGGCCATGTAGTTTAAGTTTGGGCCTTGAGGTCCATAAATAATGTTGGGCTTGATCAAGGAGTCCAAGTAGCATAAGGAGCTCTCTCCTTGTGCCACTTGTCACCACCTTCTGAGAGCCTTGGAGTACAAGCTAGGTTTGGGAAGCTTGTCATAGAAGCTAGGGTTAGAAACTTGTCTTATAAGCTAGGGTTTCTAGACCTAGCTTCTCCCATACCCTACCTAGATAGCTTGCATGGGAATCTAAGTAGCTCATCCTTTCTTCTATAAATAAGAGGTTTAGGAACCTCTAATGTAGACTCAATTTGAGTAATGGAATGCTGCCAAATTTTTAGCACATTGCTTCAAGTTTCACATTGAGTTTCTTCTCCTAGAAGCTCTCTCTCTTGAAGGTTGGCCCAACCTCCTTCAAGGCTTTCACCATCTACTTCACCATCAACCTCCTTGCACGCTTCCTTCCTTGTATTTCCATGGCTTCCACAACATGAAGAGTTTCATCTACTTCTTCTATTCGGTGCTTCAAGGTTTCATCATGCTCACTTCCATTGAAGCTTGCACAAGAAGCTAAGGCACCTAAGAGCTCCTCCATCATTTGGTATCTAGAGCTTTGGTCTTCAAGAGCTAAGTTCTTGATCCTCTCATTTTTGTTTTAGCTTTTCCGTGTTGTATACCACTTTTTTTGCATGTCTTGAATGTTTTCCACTGATTGAAAGTGCCTTAGTTGAATTTAAACGGTTCAAAACACATCAATCTTCTTGAACCTTCCAAAAATACATTGTTCTAGGTGTTCTTGTGTGTGCCGCAAGCTATCTTTTGTTTTGATTGAGTCTTTGTTGATTTTAATCGGTTCAAAGTGTTCAATTGTGTCCTAGCTTTTGTTTTTATGATCCATAGTATATGTCAAGTCATGTATGATTTCATATTGTCAGCAAATCCTTAGGTTTATGCTTGTAGAATAGGTTTGAGCAGTTTGCGTTTGCTGAAATTGTAAACAGAATGTGTTTACTGTTTTGTGTCATAATGTGTTTTGTGTGCCTTTTAATTTTGCAATCTTGAGTTCCTTTAATTCACTATTAGATCATTAGTGAGTTTCCTTGAGTCATATCATTCCTATATGTCTTCTAGTTTGTTCTAAATTTCGTTGGAATCCATAAGTTTCATTTTCCTGCACTGTTATTTGTTGATTAAGGTCACTGGATTTGCAAAATTACTGAGAACAGAGTATTGTGTATTTGTAATTGAAATTTTGTGTGAGGCTACTTTGGAATGTGTAAAATATATTGTGAAAAAGGCGCATTCTAATTCATTTTGTAAAAAAAGAATGATAAATTGTAAAAGCCGAATGCTCACTGCTGGTTAATAACTACTGATAGTGTAAAAACGCTTCTGTGTTTGAATTATTGCAACCAATCCAGTGATTTTTAATTGCTCAAATTTGGAGTTACCATAGCTTGAGATGTTATTAGTATGTGGTTAAAATTTGGAGACTTAATTCTTTGTGGTTTAGGTGCAATAAATTTTTGAATTGGTGTTGCCAGAAACTTAACGTATGACAACAGGATTGTTGCACTAGACCTAAAGAAACACACTCTATTTTCGATTTATCTAGAATGATTTAGTGTTCAGATTGAACTGAAATTTGGTGTGGACGTTCATTATTGAGTTGTGAGTGTATGATAAAACTTTTGTGACCAAATTCCAAGAATTCGGACCGTGATAAATTTTACAAATATTGCTGCTGGAAGATTACTGAAACTAGAACTGAAAATAAGTCTCTGTTCTGGATTTATTGTGAAGGCAGTACTGGTCCTAAATTTCTGAAATTTTGTGTGGATGATTCTTGTGCTGTTGTGGAATTGTGGTCAAAAGTTCAAGACAAAGAGAACTATACCGATTACCATATATCACGCACATACTGCTGTCAGGAATGAATTCTAGTCTTTTTTTTTTTTTTTTTACTGTTTCTTAATCTACTCTAGAGCCATTCCTAGGTCATCTTTTGAGTGCTATACTTCCATTTTAAGCCTTAATTTCTTGATTGTCATTTCTAATTACATTCCTTTGAGTTTGTCATTTTATAATCCTTTGAGTTGTGCTATTCAAATTAGCTTTTATTGCTTTGAATTTGTGACCTCATGGTGAATTAGTACATTGGTGAAGCACTTGAGTTGAGTTGGAGCCAATAAATCAAGAGCTGAACTTCCAAGCACTATTGGAGGATGATTCACAATGAGAAATGTGGTAATGCTGCAAAAAAGTTTCATTGAACAAAGTACACCAAAGAAGTGATATACTAGTAAGGCAAATTTACAAACACAAGGAATTTTGATTTTCAGCAACATTTTCATTGTATTCAATTGAGTTGTAATTTGCAAAATTCTTTTTCATTAGTGGAATAGTCTAAGCGTGTAGACGTGAAAGTGTGTCAAGGGGCTCTAAGTGTCACTTGCACTTTCATTTAGGAAATTTGTCTAGTTATTTGCTTTGTTTTACATTTTTGCAACTTCCTTCTATTATTTTCCTTATTAGGTCTTTATGGCAATTAGGATTTATTTCTCTCACTTTCGTTAGATTGACCTTCCTTTGATCTTTAGGATTTCACGTGCCCAATCAAGAAAAAATGTTTTGAAGTTTTCTATTCAGAGATGTTTTAGAAGAGGATTGAGGAAAACTCTGGCTAGGAAAGGCTTGATACTTAAGTTGTCCAAGTGACGCACCTCTCTTTCCTAGGAGTCTACTTGGAAGCCTTTCATTTATATTTCTTTGTAGGAATTTCACCCAAAAATTAAAAATATTTTGTGAAAACATTCTATCACTCATTGTTTCGAAAATTTTATTTTCAAAGTATTTGTGAAAATCTTTATAGACGAAAAATAAAATGAGTGATCATTTTCATGTGCATGAGAGTGTTAGAGATTATCATAAAGGGATTAAGCCCAAAAGTCATTTCCATTCTATAGAGCTTAAGATAAACCTCCCTATATTCTATGGATATAATAATGTTGAGGAATTCCACCGAGTAGAAGAATTTAGAAGATTATCCACGACTACTTCAAGTTTTCAAGAATATGCCATGTCTTGGTGGAAACAAAGGCAATATGATGTCTCAATTGGGAGGAAATTTAAAATATTGAATTGGAAAGAGTTCAAGGCGAGTATGAGAAGAAAATTTGTTCCGCCTTCATATTTGGAAAACAGAGAAGAGAAGAAGAAGAAGATAGAAAGAATAAATAGATTAGAAAAACATCTAGCTCACTTAGGTCATGAACTTAAAGGGATAAAGCTTATAGAAGAAAAATTAAATAGAATGATTCACAAGGAAAAAGAGAGAAAAGAAAAAGAGCAGAAAGAGAGATGGGAGAGGAAAGAACAAGAAAGACAAGACAAAAATTTGTCTAGAGCTAAACCATACATTGATATAAAATCATCTTCCTTAGAACCATCTTGTGAGAAGTTGAGTGAACCTTTGTCTGGAGTTGAACTAGATGTTGACTCCTCTTCCATAGAAAAATATTGTGAAGAGTTAATTGAAGATAAACCATTGTCTAAAGACATTGACACAAACTCCTCTTACACAGAAAAATCTAGTGAGGAAATATTTGTAGAACAATTTTGTCTGGGGCTGAGCTAGACATTGGCACAAAAACCTCACTCATAGAAAAACCTTGTGAGTTGCTTGAAATTAAACAAGAAGATCAAAATATTAGGCAAACTCACAGGGTAGAAAAATATTCAAAAATTTAAAATAAAAGTATCCTTCAAATCATCTATCCAAGTTTAACATAAGGTAAAGGGTACATTAACCTGGGAAGACAGGTTCTTTTCATTTGTAATTTTAAATGTTATGAGAATATGCCATCCGTTTTACTATTTTCATGTTTTTATAGGATTGTGTTTGATCTTGGAGGAAATTGTGAATAAATCAACAATAATAAAGCTTCTATACGCAACACATTGTAAGATCTGAGGACAAATCCCTTTCAAGAGGGAGGGGATGATGGAGTACGCCCCAACGACATTAATCAAATAATAAAGAGGACAAAGAGCCAGAGGGAGAATTAAGAGCTTTCCAGAAGATTGGGCCCATCTCATCCTATTTGGGCTTTTAATCAGCTACTCGGGCCCAAATACAAACATGAAGAAATCCCTTTGGAGAAAATAGAGTATTAAGGAGAAGTCCTCTAATTTGTATAAATTGTTTAGAATAGTTTAGAATAATTTGGGCCAAGTAGAATAAATTTGGGTCTTGTATTTTTGGGCCACGTAGTGTAAGTTTAGGCCTTGAGGTCCATAAATAATGTTGGGCTTGATCAAGGAGTCCAAGTAGCACAACGAGCTCTCTCCTTGTGCCACTTGTCACCACCTTGTGAGAGCCTTGGAGTGCAAGCTAGGTTTGGGAAGCTTGTTATAGAAGCTAGAGTTAGAAGCTTGTCTTATAAGCTAGGGTTAGAAGCTTGTCTTATAAGCTAGGATTAGAAGCTTGTCTTATAAGCTAGGGTTTCTAGACCAAGCTTCTCCCATACCCTACTTAGATAGCTTGCATGGGAAGCTAAGTAGCTAATCCTTTCTTCTATAAATAAGAGGTTTAGGATCCTCTAATGTAGACTTGACTTGAGTAATGGAATGCTGCCAAATTTAGCACATTGCTTCAAGTTTCACATTGAGTTTCTTCTCCTAGAAGCTAGAAGCTCTCTCTTGAAGGTTGGCCCAACCTCCTTCAAGGCTTTCACCATCTACTTCACCATCAACCTCCTTGCACACTTCCTTCCTTGCATTTCCATGGCTTCCGCATCATGAGGAGTTTCACCCACTTCTTCTATTCGGTGCTTCAAGGTTTCATCATGCTCAACTTCCATTGAAGCTTGCATAAGAAGCTAAGGCACCTAGGAGCTCTTCCATCAAAGATTCAATGACTTCCAACACATGTCATTTTTTTACTCCATTTTTGCTTTTCTTTATTGTCCTTTCTCTTACCTAGACCGCCTTTGTAGGTTTTCAATCTAGCAGACTTTGATTATTTGATTGCTCCTGAAGATTGGAAATTAACCACTTGGCTAAACCGAAAGAACACGACGTTTCTTCCCTTGTGGCAGACTCTTGTTCTATCATTCTAAGGTGTCAACAAAAGTATGTGCCCGTGCCCTTTCTTTTTACTTCTACTCAATGTGATAAAAAGTGCATAAACCAAAAGATGAAAAAAAAGAGGGAAAATCATACAAACAAGTGTTTTCATAGAATATTGCAGTCAATCAACAATGTCAATATTTTACATGGGTTCCCTGTCGTTACAGAATCATATTAGGCATAAAATTTCTTGACTGTGTCCGAGTTGACAGGCAGAGGTAACTCTTCCCTATCCATCCTCATGAGGATTAGTGCTCCTCTTGATAGGGCCTTTTTCACTACATAAGGGCCTTCGTAATTAGGGGTCAACTTCCCTTTGTCATCTTTTGAATTGGCAAGATCTTCCTTATTACCAAATCACTTTCTTGGAACTCCCGAGGATGAACTTTTCCATCAAATGCTTTCTTCATCCTTCTTTGATATAGATGCCCGTGACTTACTGCTACTAGCCTTTTCTCGTCGATAAAATTAAGTTGATCTCTCTGTGCTTGTACCCATTCCGCTTCTTCATGTTGAGTTTCCATCAACACTCTCAGAGAAGGGATTTCAACTTCGAAAAGGAGCACCGCTTCCAACCCATACACCAAAGAAAATGGTGTTGCCCCAGTTGATATCCGAACTGAAGTGCGATATCCATGTAAGGCAAAAGGAAGCATCTCATGCCAATCTTTATAAGTTACGACCATTTTCTGGATGATCTTCTTTATATTCTTATTTGCTGCCTCGATTGCTCTGTTCATTTTCGAGCGGTAGGGAGAGGAATTGTGATGTTGAATCTTGAATTCCTCACACAATTCTGACATCATCTTATTATTGAGATTGATAGCATTGTCAGTGATAATCCTGCTAGGCAACCCATATCGACAAATCAATTCTTTCCTTATGAACTTTGCCACTACTTTTTTCGTCACATTTGCGTAGGAAGCAGGTTCCACCCACTTAGTAAAGTAATCAATTGCCACTAGGATGAAATGATGTCTGTTTGATGCTTTTGTCTCTATAACCTCGATGACATCTATACCCCACATAGAGAAAGGCCATGGCCCAGTCAAGACATTCAACGATGTCAATACTCGATTTTGTCCGGGTAAAAAATATACCATTTTTTATTATTAAAAATAATTTATTTAATTTTGTGAGTGTTTTAATCAAAATAAAATAAATAAATAAAATTGTTTTTGATTGAAATTTATTGTTAGAAAAAGATTGAAGAGTACTTAAAATAATTAAGGGTTAAGTGAATATTTAAAACTTATTAAAGAATTTAAAATAAAATAAAAAATGCTTGCCACGTGGCAAGCTACGAGTGGAGAGGATTTGTGAATGTGGTTAGCACATGGGAGAGAGGGAGAGAACGGAATGCGGTTGGCACATGGGAGAGAGAGAGAGAAAAAACGGAATGTGGTGGGCACGTGGAAGGGGGGTGGAGCCACCAAGATTCGAACCCATGCCCTGAAACTGGCTCCTTAGACCAACTAGGCCATCTTGATTTTGTTGTTACATTCTTCTAAAATAGATTCAAATGCCTATTTCGCAAGCCACTAAACTGTTCCCTGCACCCCCACATATTCTGACTTGCACCTCCAGACTTTTGGAAATTTCTGAAATGCCCTCGCCACTAGCTGGTTTGGGCCTGCTACCTGCACCTCCATTAATCAGAATTCACACCTATAAGTATTTGAAAGTCCTAAAATGCCCCTGAAGCTATTTGGGTTGAATCTGCTTCTTGCGCCTCCATATTTCTGGATCTGCACCATATCTCTCTCTAATTCCTAAAACATCCTTAATTTAATTGATTTTTTTTAATCTTTTAACATTGGATTATTTTTTTGAAAGTCTACTCTTCATAATTTTTTTTTTGTTTATTGTTTTGTTGTTTTAATAAATCCTGAATGACCGTTCGTGTCATGAGGGATTCTTTTTTTAAAAAAATAATAATAATAATAAATTTTCGTTTGGGATTATCAAAAGACCGAACGCGTCTATGATATGCCGAAATGAAATTAAACTTTCAAACTAATAAATATATAATAATCAAAAATAAATAAAAATGTCAAATTAATCAACATAACTCAAATTTTGTAGAACTACGTATTCCCTGATTCTTCACCCGTTAAGGATGTTGATACGTAGGAGCAAGGTCGATCCTTGTCGGGTCTTTTAATTTAAAAATTATTTTTTTTATTTTATTTTGTATTTTAATTATATTTTTTTGAAAAAATAAATATTTTAAAAACCACATTTGATTTTGATTATTTAATTAAAGGTACTGTCTTAAGACAGGCGCTGTGGGGTTCTAATACCTTCCCCACGCGTAACCGACTCCCAAACTCATTTCTAGTTTGCAGACTTATTTCTTTATTCTTTTTTTGGTTTTTCCATAGTTTTTCATAAAAAATTATGGTGGCGACTCCATTTCTTTCTTTTCATTAATTTTTATTTGGACCGCCATACCCGTCGTGATTTTTAGGTCGTGACAAACGACGTTGGTACAACATTAACTTTGTCTGCATACACTTGACATTTGTGACATTTGTGGCATTTTCTCACATGTATGCAACAGTCATTCTCTGTGGTCAACCAGAAGTAACCAACCCTCAATATTTTCCTAGCCATAGAATGGTCGTTCAAGTGAGTCCCGAAAGTTCCTTCATGAACTTCTCTCAAGATCAGTTCTGCTTCTTTGGCATCAACACACCTGAGGAGAACCATGTCATGATTTCTCTTGTATATCACATCCCCACTCAATAGGAAGTTCGTAGCCAACCTTCTTAACATCTGTTTATCACTCTTGGTGGTCGTTTCAGGATATTTACGATTTTTGAGGTACCGCTTGATATCAAAGTACCAAGGTTTGCCATCTGGTTCCTCTATAATGAAATAGCAGTAGCCTGGATGTTTGTGACTCCTCATTCTGAGTGTTGGCAACTCTCCCTCTTGATTTAGCTCGAACATGAATGATAAGGTAGCAAGAGCATCAGCCAACTGGTTTTCTTCTCGCGAAACATGGTGGAATACTATGCCATCAAAATACTCCATTAGCCTTTTGATATATGCTTGATAGGGAATCAATGTTTGATCCCTAGTCTCCCACTCTCCCTTTATTTGGTGGATAACCAATGCGGAATCACCATATACATTTAAGAATCTTATTTTAAATTCTATGGCTGCTCGAATCCCCATAGCACAGGCCTCATGTTCCGCCATGTTGTTGGTACAGTCGAAGCACAACCTTGCCGTCACTAGTATGTATTGTTTTTTTGGAGAGATAAGTACTGCTCCTATACCATGGCCTAGTGCGTTAGATGCTCCATCGAAGAATAAGGTCCAGGTATTTTCAACATCATCCTCTTTGACTATAGCAAAAATGGCACAAATATCCTCATCTGGGAAACCAGGCTGCATGGGTTGATAATCTTTAGTGGGCTGATGGGCTAAATAATCCGCTAGAACACTGCCCTTGATAGTCTTCTGGGTGACATACAATATATCATACTCTGATAATAACATTTGCCAATGTGCTATCCTCCCTGTGAGAGTCAGCTTCTCAAAGATGTCCTTGAGTGGATCCATTTTGGATATTAACCATGTCGTGTGGCTTAACATATACTGTCTTAACCGATGCGCTGCCCAGACCAAAGCACAACAGGTTCTTTCTAACGAGGAATATCTCTGCTCAAAGTTCGTAAACTTGTTGCTCATGTAATAAATTGCATGCTCTTTCTTGCCTGTTTCATCGTGTTGACCTAGAACAGCCCATTGACTCATCTAGCACTGTCAAGTATAGAATAAGAAGTCTCCTCTTGACTGGCAGATGCAGTATTTGGGGCTCTCGTAGGTACTGTTTGAGTTTTCCAAAAGCTTCTTGACAGTCTTCATCCCATTGCATGGCTTGGTTTTTATGCAACAAATTGAATATTGACTCACAAATTGCAGTTAATTGGGAGGTAAATCTTGCAATATAGTTTAATCTTCCCAGAAAACCTCGAACTTCCTTTTCGTGTGAGGGTGTGACATTTATAGTATTGTTCTCACTTTATCCGGATCTACCTCTATTCCTTTTTGGCTAACAATGAATCCCAATAATTTTCTAGATTTCACTCCGAAAGTACATTTTGCTCAATTCAACCTGAGCTCATATTTCCTTAACCGTTCAAACAACTTCTTTAGGTTGAAAAGATGTTCTTCTTCTGATCTGGATTTGGTGATCATGTCATCGACATAAACTTCTATTTCTTTATGCATCATGTCATGAAACAATGTCACCATGGCCCTTTGATATGTTGCCCCAGCGTTCTTAAGCCCAAATGGCATCACCTTATAACAGAATGTTCCCCCACAGTGTGATGAAAGTGGTTTTTTCTAAGTCTGCGGGTGCCATTCTAATTTGATTATAGCCTGAAAATCCATCCATAAATGAGAAGAGTGCATATTTAGTCGTGTTGTCCACCAGAGTATCAATGTGTGGCAAGGGAAAGTTATCTTTTGGGCTAGCTCGATTTAGATCTCGATATTCTACGCACATTCAGACTTTCCCGGCTTTCTTTGGCACTGGCACCACGTTCGCCACCCATTGAGGATATTTTGCTACAGCCAAAAATCCTACGTTGAACTATTTTTCTACCTTTTCTTTTATCTTCAACGACACTTCTGGCTTCATCCTTCACAACTTCTGTTTAATTGGAGGGCATTCTGGTCTAAGAGGTAGCTTATGTTGCACTATGCTGGGTCTAAACCTGGCATGTCTTGGTAGGACCAAGCAAAAACATCCTTGAATTCTTTTAAGAGTGCATACAACTGTTCCTGTGTCTCTTTAGTCATACAAGTACCAATTTTGACCTTTTTCATTTTGCCCTCTTTCCCCAAATTGACAACTTTCACCTCCTTTTGATGGGGTTTCATTTCCTTTGCCTCTTGTTCTACTAATCTCAACAATTCAGGAGAAGATTCACAGTCTTCTTCATAATCATCTTCCGTATTATTGACAGGGAGTGTAAAATTAGGATTTGAGGTATCGACATTGATATTTTCAAAACATTCATTGATTGATCTACATTATTCAATTTTGAAAAAATAAATAAACAAACAAATAAAAGAAACAAACATAAAACAAAACAAAAACACAAATTTATAACTGAAAATACCCATCAAAGTCACACTGAGTTTTTCAAAATAACTAGCTTGCACACACAATGACCCATAACGTAGAGCTAGTCACAAAATATTACATTTCATCAATATTAAAAACCACGAAAATATCCATAGATTCCCAATTGTTAAGCCTTGCATCGGGAGAGCAGGGGCGCACAAAATCCAAGCCTTTTTCCTCAAGCTCCTTCTCAATGACCGCCACTTGATCTGTATTTATCCACCCCGCGCTTCGAAAGCTTTGTAGTATATCGCATAGGGTGATTCTTTCAATCTTTGGCTCATGCCCTTCCATCCTGGCCAGACTTGTCTCTTGTTTTTCTTCCATTGTCCTATTCTAGTCTGCCTCGATTGGTCTATATCCCAAGCCATATCAATTCTTGTTCTCGGCTAATTGCAGAGGGAAAATAGATCCGTTACCATCTTGGCCTAATCCTTTCCCAAACTTGTAGCCTTCTCTCATTATTGTTTTTAGCATCTTTAAGAGGTGTTTGATAGGTACGAGGTTATTTGAAAAGGCTCGACATATGCAGTGTTGACAATTTCAAAGACCTGGAAGGACGTTTCTAGAGCCTCTTCAGTAGCTTCCACGTATCAAGAGGTCGTCGGTCCACTTACTAAAAGGTCCTCCTCGCTGGATACTATTATGAGCTTATTGTCCACCACAAACTTAAGCTTTTGATGTAAGGTGGAGGGCACGACTCTAGGAGAATGAATCCATAGTCGCCTTAGTAGACAGCTGTATGCTGGAATTATATCCATCACCTGGAATACTACTTCAAAGGTGCAGGGCCCGACTTGGATGGCAAGTTCAATTTCTCCTACTACTTCTCTTCTACTCCCATCAAAAGCTCTCATAATCATAGAACTGGGACGCATGTGAGGTCTCTCACAAGGGAGCTTATCAACTATTGCTTTAGACATCACATTCAGAGATGAGCCATTGTCAATGAGCACTAGATCTAGGATATAGTCCATGCATTTCACCGATATGTGCAGGGCCTTGTTGTGGGCTCTTCCTTCTACAGGGATCTCCTATTCAGTAAAGGTAGGTAGTCGTTAGTCATGATATGACTAACGATGTCTTCAAATTTATCCAAGGATAGATCCTGCTCCACATGAGCTCCACTAAGAATCTTCATCAATAGTTTTCTGTGAGTGACAGAGTGCATCAATAATTCTAACAACGAGATTCGAGCTGACATGCGGTTCAACTGGTCCACCACTTTATATTCACTTTGCTGAATGAATTTCAAGAACTTGTCTGCTTCCTCGTCAGATATTTCCTTCACTCAATCCTTCTCAACATCTCGTTCAATTTGCAGTGTCTTTCCTTTCAATAACGCTCTTGCTTGCTCTGTGGCTATTTCTTCTCTAGTCCTCTTACCTTGATTTTTTTCGTTTCTTAACTCAAGTGGTGTAAAGACACGACCACTTCTTGTCATACCCCTTATGCCGGAGATATTATTAATGGTAGTATTAACAATAATAAGGATCTTGTCTACTTCCTTTCTTTCTTTTGCTCCCTTTAAGACTTGAGCATCGTACTTCCAGGGAATTGCCTTGTATTTTTATAGAGGAAGGGACTCGGAGCTTGTATCACGACAAGTCGTCACTCCTGTGATAAGTGAGCAGTCTTGGTAAAACATATTACCACCGGTTTAAGGCCAAACAAAGTCTTCTCTTCACCTGTTTGCAAGAATACTTCCTCCTCTTTTTCTAGTCGATAAATTTGCAAGATGTGCCTATCGATCAGATCTTGCAGTATTCGCTTAAACCTAGAACATTCGTCTATAGAGTGTGAGATGCCTGGGTGGAGGCCACATTCATTTTCGGGTTTCAAATATCCTACTTGACAAAGCACAATAAATATTTCCTTCATTGGAGTCTGAATCATGTGTACTCTTCTCACCATGTCGTACCCCTCTTCTTCCATGACGACATTTGTCGATGAGCTAGCATGTCCCGACAAAGGGTTGGCTTCTACACTGGGTTTATCCTCTTGAAAACTTATCCACCCAGCATCAATCAGTTCTTGCACCTTGTGTTTAAGGGCAAAACACCTTTGTGTGGAATGGTCGATTGCCCCGCCATGATAGTCACACTTGGCGTTGCATCATAGTTCTTTGGATGTGGTGGTTGTACCGACTTCATGGGCGATATAGTGACTAAGGAGTTGTGCAGAAGGGTCAGTAAAAGCTCTGTATAAGTCATCGGAATGGGAGTGAAGTTAAGAAAGCTTTTTTTCGAGTTTCTTTTTAGTGTTAGGATTTGATTCTGACCTTGATTAGGTTGTGGAACCACATTATGGTGGTAGGCATTATTTGGCTTAGGTGGGACATGATACAGGGCCCGAGGTCTAGGAAAACCTTGTAGACGGGCTCGTGGATGATATATTGGTGTTGTATTTGCAACAAAATGCATCGTGGACTGTTGATATCTTGGTCTGAAGTGAGACATGGTATTATTTCCCCAATGAGGGGCAATAGACGTTGCCTTTCGTCTTCCAGGAACAAATCTAGGCTTTTTGGTGTTTGTGTCCGTGAGCGGGCCTTGTGCAATCTTTCCACTTTTAAACCCAAATTCAATCCTTTCTCCAATTATGACCATATCGGCGAAATTTAAGGAGACACTTCCTACCATATGCTCATAGAAGGGTGACTGCAGCGTGTCTATGAACATGGCTACCATCTCTTTGTCATGCAATGGACGTTCTACTTGTGCCGCTACCTCCCTCAACGTTTGGGCATATTCCTTAAAAGTTTTCACCCCTTTCTTTGTCATGCTTTGTAGTTGCATCCTATCAGGCGCCATATCAATATTGTACTTATATTGCTTTACGAACGCCCCCACTAAGTCTTTCCACGAATGAATGTGTGCTGGTTCCAGATGCATATAAAAACTCAAGGCCATCTCTACAAAACTATCTTGAAAGAAATGTATCAACAATTTCTCGTCATGAGCATGAGCTAACATTTTCCTTCAGTACATGGTTAAATGGCTCTTAGGGCAAGTGGTGCCTTTATATTTCTCAAATTCTGGGACCTTGAATTTGGATGGAATGACTACATCTGGTACCAAGCATAATTGTGTTGCCTCTCCTAATCCATAATTACTCCCACCTTCTATGATTCGGAGTCTCTCTTCTAAGCACTCTATTTTGCTTTTGCTCTTTCAATGCCAACAGTGGTGGCTTTTGATTGGGAGTCGTCGCATGTCAATACCTGCAGGACTTTTGGAGTAGCGGTCACTTGTGGCCTTTCTGAAGTAGATGCCTCAGTCATATTATCGCTTACCAAGTTATCATTCAAGGGCATTTGTAGTCCTTCTGGCTTATTAGTATGCGTAATAGGCATAATGATAGGGACAACAAGTGGAATCTGATTCTGATTGGCATATTCCTGAGTTGATGGAGTGTATCCGAAAGGAAGACCAAAACTGAGAAATTCGATAGAAGTAGCTTTAGCCGCTTGTGCGCTCCTTTCTTTGTTCTTAGAGATTCGAGATTCTAAAGCCGTCACAACTTCTAGATTTTGAGCCATCTAGTCCTTGAGCTGACCGACCTCAGTCTTTATTTCTTCTTGGGCTGCTCCGAGATTCTCCATGTTCCTTCGGTTGGCACGTGTCCCGTATGGGTGTCGTGGTGTTCTGGTCGTTATTGCTTTTTATCTTTTTATATTTTTATTTTATTAAAAAGAATTAGATGACAATAAAAAATGCAAAGAAAATGAAATGCATTTAAACTTGATGGAAATTATAAAGTCGTGTGAAAATAGAGAGTCTGACTCATAAGAAAATACAACCCAATACATCTTGAAGGTAAACAAAAGAAATAACAAATCAACCCCTAGCACGAGCTATAAAACCCTCATCGCTCCTACAAGTTTATAATGCTCTATAAAAATTGTAATATCTTCTGGAGGGTTGTAGAACTTCAAAGATGACTCGACATCAGACAACATCCTTAAGACATCATCAATTGCCCCGTTGGCTAGAGAAGCTAGGTGAGAAAAGCAATTCTTCCAATACTCCGCGACTTTCTCCCGCTCAACCATGAAGCCCTCTGCTTGAGCAATTACAGTCCGAAGTTTTTCTTCCACTTCTATGCTTTGCCAATGCTCATCATTAATTCTTTCTTCATAGGTTTCCATCATCTCCTTTGCTTGATGTTCTATGCCATTGCGATCTGCAATTCACGCAACTATTCCAGAGCCTTCTGCTTCACTTTCTTGATATTCTCATATAGGTTCTTCCATTGTGTTTCTACTGATGAAACTACGCTCCGTTCTTGAGCTCCTTTTGTTAATTTAGTATTAGCACTTGCTAAGTCTTGCTTAATCCTAAACGTGTAATCTCTTTCTGCTCTCTGCTTCCTCATCAACTCTTCATGTGCCTTTATTCTTTCCTCATAGTCCTTTTTTAGATCAACATAATCATGGCGTAGACTTTGAAGATCCTTAGCTACTTTGGCAATTTTTGCTTTCTGTTTTTGTATTTCTTCCTTCAACAACTTCACGTCTTCTGGCTCGGTGTCCCGCATCTGTTCTTCATTCAGGGGGTAATCACCTTGAAGGGCAGTTTGATCTTCTCAACTCTTTCCATGACCCACCGACGATAAGTGACTTCTCTATCCAAAGTTCACGATTTAGAATCTTTCTCCATACGAATTACATGACCCCAAGCGGTTCTGACTTGTTTTAGAGTGTCAGTAGCTAGGTCATCCTCATAATACGCCAGTAAAGGGGTGAGGGCGGTAGGTGTTAGCGATGCTATGATAGGATACCCGAATTGCCTCTGAGCCAACAATGGGTAATAGTTAATACAACACTTGGTGCCAATAAGTGGCACATTAGGGTATTTCCTGCAATAATAGATGAGGTGTGACCTCTGCTGCAATGAAAGATGTCATCTGATCTTTTCTGCTACAAAGAACTGTTTCTAGTCTTGTGATCCTTTAACTTCAAGTCCATGCTGTAATGTTTTTTCTACTGGACAACTTACACCAGAAACTCTCTCTCCAACACGAGATGTAAGCCATACATATAACATGGGCAAGCAACACAACATTTTCCCCTTCTTCCTCTCAGAAAACAAATCAAGAGTCCCAAAAACATCGGCTAAGATAGCTGTAACTGGATTTTCAGATCGTGTTTTGCTAGCAATAAACACATCTATTGCAACATAGTCCACAAAATACTCGATGTTGGAAAACAACAGAACTCCATAGATTACCATGGCAAGAACATCCATGAACGTTTCCCAGTCTTTTTTGTGCGCTAGTTGACGCAGATAGGCTTCCAGAAACTTCTGAGGAAAACCTTTCGCCCCTTTTCTGCTTACAATTCTGCTTTCTAGCTCTGCATGATGTATTTTCATAAGTCTGGCTAACATTGGCATAGAAACATGTTGTTCCACGTGCTTGTATGGAACTTTTCCTTCTAAGGGTAGATCCAGAATTTGCTTGAATTCTTCCATAGTAGGCACCAACTGGATGTTTGAGAATGTAAAACATCTCAAAGGTAGGTCATAATATTGTGCTAAAGTAGTGAGCATTGGTTCTTGAACCTCTACTTCCAGTAATCCCAGTAGGTTTCCAAATTTCTTTCTAAAGGCGTCTCTGTATTGTCTTGAGTTTTCCTCCCAACCTTCGGAGACCGGTCAAATTACTTTCATTCACCCTTATGTTGAGTTTTTTCTTTAGTGACTATGAGTCTGACTTTCTCTCTATTCCATATTTCATGTTAAATTCCACCTTATAAAAAAAAATGCACACACGACTTTAAAATTTTCACCCGAAACAACCAAAACTGATAAGAACCAAAATGCATGAAATGCAAAGGTGAGGCAGTGCACGAGGCAAACATCCTCTCCTAATTATGATATGCACAAATGCAACACATGCTTTTATAGCAGAAAAATTTCACATTTTATTTTGCAAACACTTTTTTCCTGAAAATTTTGTTAAAAAATTTTTGAATTTCTTTTTTGTTTGAGTTTTTTTTTTAGCAAAACGATGGGCGGTAGAGAGGCGCATGGATCTCCCTTTTGTGCCCTAATAGAAGATTTTAGAGTGATGACACTTAAAGATCTAGGACGCTATATGCATTCTCACACTAGATAACTCCTAATCCCTAAAGGTATAAGGCCACTAGAGCTATGGCTCGCTTCACCACATTACTCATAGCGTCTGGTAAACAACTTGCTTATGAGAATGTGAATAAAGCAAACAAACTCTAATTAGGGTTCTCGTAAAAACTGAGAAAGGAACTACATCCTGTTAGTATTGCTACATAACCCCTTTCTATTTCTAAGCTCTCTCAGACTTGGGTATAGGGCTTCACTCATGATATGTAATTGTGTGTGTGTGAAAGGAGAGTTATGCATATCACACCCCACCTGCAAAACAACTAAAAAATCCCAGGCAGAGATATACACAACATATCGTCTAACCTAGGGTTCAATTATTCTAGCAGAGTATTCAAACATTCATACATGCAACAAGAACAAAGAAAGATAAACATTCTAAACATCACACTCATTTTTACTTGTTTAATTAAATTGGCCTAACTTTCAAAAATATCCCCATTGGAGTTGCCATTTGTCGCAACCGGGATCACGACGGATGACGGTGATCTGAAATAGAAAACAAAAATAATTTTGAAAATTTTAGAAAAGGGAGTTGCTACCATAGTTTATTTTGGAAAACTATGGAAAAATCGAAAATAGGATAAGGCAAGTTTGCAAAACTAGGTTTCAGGTTCGGGAGTTGGTTATGTGTGGGGAAGGTATTAGCATTCCCACAACGTCCGTCCTAAGACGATACCTTTAATTAAATAAGTAAAATAAGTGTGGTGTTCAAAATGTTTATTTTCCAAGATAGAGGCAAAAAAAAATAAAAAAAAAAATAAAAAAACAAACAAAGATATTTTTTAATTTTTAAAGGGTCCGAGAAGGTTTGGCCTTGCTCCTACGTATTTCCATCAGGAGTGGAAAATTAGGGTCATGTAGTTCTTTTGTGAAAATTGTTTGAGATGTTGATATTATTAATTTCAAAGATTTTATATTTTTGAAAATGTTATGTTTTTAAGAAATTTAATATTTGTATTTTTTTGGAAATTTTGATATTATTTAAAAAAGGAAGAGAAAATTTTCATACTAGACATCGTTTGACGCATACGGTCCTTTGAACATCTAAACGAAAATATTTTCGAACTAAATACCATATGACGCGAACAATCCTTAGGATATTTAATTGAAATTTATTTTTATAACACACTATATTTTATTTTTAAGTACAATATAAAAAGATTCTATTAAAAAAATCTTTTTTCTTAAGTAAAACACAAAAAAGATTCTATATATAAAAAAAAGTCTTTTTTTTTAAGTAAAACACAAAAGAGATTCTATTTATAAAAAATAGTTTTACTTTTTTTAAAACAATAAAATGGAATAATAATAAAACAAATCCAAAAAGAATTAAGTTATATCACATATATCAAAGCCACTTTTATTTTATATTTTCAACAATTTTAATTCAAAAAAAAGTTTGTTACATTCAGTGCCAAGAAAACCCAGGGAGTTGGGTAAGCCTAGTCAGCCACATAACATTCTCTTTATTTTCACCAAATGCCACGTGTCACTACATTAACCTTATTAAGATACATTCATTTATGGCAACACCGAAAATTCAATTTTTAATTTTTTATTCTAACAAGATGGGGCTAAGCCCAGAAGCAACACGTCACCTTTCATTTCAAACTTAACCTAAAAAAGATTAGGGCTTGCAAGAGCAGCAACGTGAATCAAACGAATAGGGTGAACTGTGAGAAAGGTGCCCTTGAGCCATGGCGGCGCAAGGGGCTGTACCGATGTTTGGTGAATTGTGGCGAGGTAGGTTGTGGAGGGAGTGGTGGCAATCGAGCTTGGTGGGCTAGCCTTCTCCGACGGCTGTCACTGTGGGGGTTGCTTGCGATGTCTGTGATTAGGGTGGAGGCGGAAAGAGGTGGCGAGGAGCGTCACGCAGCGGCGATGCAGGGCAGTGTTGTTGTTTTTATTCTCTTTTCTTCTCCTCGGCTGTTTATTGGTTTGTTTGGGTCTTCTTGGATGGGAGAAAACGTGGATTGGGGGTTGATGGTTGAGATGTGGAAGTTTTGTAATTTTTTAGTTCTAAACACTACTTCTATTATTTCAGTCAACCACTGTATTGGATGTTTTACTCGGTGAATGGTGATGAATACATGGTGCAGGGAACGGTGCAACGAGGTATCATGTTGGAGGCAAAAGTATTATGTTTAATGCAAAATATGTAAGTGTAATAAGGTGTACCCCGATAATGAAACAGTGAGACCAGAAATAGAAACAAAAATAGAGACCAGAAATGAAACAGAGTAAGCAAACCAGTCACCAACCTTATGTGTTATTCTCTTATTATGTCGCCCTCTATTTCTCTTGCTTCACTCATCTTGCTCTTTCTTTCTTCTGATTTAATCTCTGTTAAGTTTCCTTTACGTGTGTGGGTTGTGATTGGGAGAAAAGAGTTTTTCAAATGTTTGAATGAGAGCTTAAGAGGTGTATTGGAGAATGAGGGGGAAAAATCTTGTTCTCGGAGTCGTGTCCTAAGATTAAAAATAAGGAGCCTTGAAGTAATATATCTGCTCAGCAGAAAAAAAGATCTGTTGGAGGGTTGACTTGGGGCATATGTTTGCAGGGACAAAACCATTTTGTTGAGATAAGATAATGCTAGGACAAAACCATTTTGTTGAGATAAGATAATGCTAGTTGTGAGAGGAAGCAATTAAGAGGCTTTTTTTTGGAGAATAAGTTAACAACAGTGCTGGTCATAGGAGGGAGAAGCATTGTAGAGGGGGAAGCATTATAGTACGGAAGCATTGCAGGGTAGCAAAGCAGGAGCAAGAACGTACAAGGTGTTTTGGAGGTTTCTAACATGAGGAAAATGCAGCCTGATTCTATAGAATCTTCATTAACTTTAGGCCAAAAGAGGAAAGGGGACTGCTAAATTCAAATCTCAACCTTTCTTGATATCAATTATTTTTTTTAAAAAGAGTTTTTTGTTATTGATTATTTTCAGAAAAGAAAATGTAAAACAAAAATGTATATGAAAAAGAAATACATATTTTTTGATTGATTATTTTTTGTGATTTTGATAAAGAAGGAAAAAATCTAACAAAAGGATAAAAGTAATTATATTTTTGCATTTCATTATTTCATTTTTCCCAAAATGAGAAAGAGGTAAAGAAAAAAGAAAATTTAAACTATATCACTAATTATTATTTTTTTAATTTTTGAAAATGAAAATGAAAGAAAATAAGAACAAAATCAAAATTTCTAACTAAAAGAGATTTTTTTTTTATCATTTGAGAAATTATTAAAAAATGTTGTCCTGACAAAATTAAGTGTTGACAACACCTTCTTCCAATCTTGTGGTGTCACAAATTGGACTAATGCTAGGTCAGAACCATGTTACTCATGAAAATATAGGGACTCATCCCGAATTTCCTCCGTACGGTCTTTCTTCGGGTTACACTGCACCTTATGAAGAGTGCCTTGAGCAAGGGCAAATTTCGTTGGCTCCCCTTATTAACGCTATGAGCACACCTGTAAATCCACAAGGGCCAATTCCCATAATGTTGAATGCCCACTCAACAGGCCCAAATACTGCTGGACCTACAATTTTTACAGGGCTCCCGTAATCGTCCATTCACAAGTAACGGGCGAAGGACCACAAACAGGGCCCATGACACAAACTATAATAGAAAGGGCACCCCAGGATCTAGAATAAGCGAAATGTAAGTTTTGGATTTCTAGAGGAAAGCTTAAAGGCCATTGAGGAGGAGTAACTATGGATTTGGGGATGCTGTTGGATTATGTTTGGTTTCAGATGTTATAATACCTCCAAAGTTCAAAGTACATGAATTTGAGAAATACAAGGGCACTTTATGTCCCAAGAATCATCTAACCATGTATTGTCGAAGGATGGCTACCCATGCCAATGACGAGAAAATTGGTGCATTTCTTCCAAGACAGCTTAGCAAGTACGACTTTAAATTGGTATATGGATCTAGATCCAGATCAAATCCGTTCATGGAAGGATTTAGTTAATTCCTTCTTAAAATAATATAAATATAATATGGAAATAGCTCCTGATAGACCACAACTTCAGAACATGTAAAAAAAAAAGTGAGGAAACCTTCAAGGAATATGCCTAAAGGTGGAAGGAATTACCTACACAAGTTAAACCGCCATTTCATGATCGAGAAATGGTGGTTATGTTCATAAGTATACTGCAATCTCCTTTCTATGATCATATGTTGGGCAGTGTTTCTTCTAACTTTGCTGACATTGTCATAATTGGGGAATGAGTTGAGTTTGGTTTGAAAAATGGAAAAACTGAACAGGGCCCACCTGCGATCGCGAATGCCAAGAGGTTTGTGTTCAATTCTAGCAAGAAAAAGAAAGGAGAAGTCTGGGCAACATTCACCACATCTCATTGGGGAGGTTATCCCTCGACCCATTATAGGCCCGAACCCTCTCAAGTATCTTATATCGTGAATGCAGTACCCGTGTTCCAACAAAACTTTCCTTAACCGACACCTGCAACCATACAACATAATGCTTATCAACCTAGGCAAAGGTGGAAGAACGAAGGAGGATCAAATTTTAATCATACTCAGAATTAGGGTTTTGCTCAGAAGAGAGATTAGGTCTAGTTCACTCCAATCCCAATGACATATACGGAGTTACTGCCTAAGCTTCTTAGTAACGCTTTGGTCTCAATATGTCCTATGAAGCCCATACAACCGCCTTATTCGAAGTTTTATGACGCCAATGCTAAATGTGATTACCATGGTGGGGCAATTGGACATTGAACTGAAAATTGTAGACATCTCAAGTTCAAAATGCAGGCATTAATAGATGTTGAATGGGTGTCTTTTCAAGAAGATAAGCTGAACATCAAGAAAAAACCCTTATCAAGACATACGAGCTCCTCGGAGAATGCTATCACGAATGAAGAAGAGCAGGGGTTGGTAAGGAAAGTTGAAAAAAATAAGGACCCCTTTGAGGGATGTATTGCAACAATCTGTCAGATGGGTTTATTAGAGCTTAAACATAAGCTAGAGGACATGTGCCGATTTCACTCCTGCTTGGAACATTCGATTGATGAGTGCATTGAATTTAAGAGTTTCATGCAAGATTTGGTGTATAAATATGTATTGTAAGTTTTCCATCAAAGACAAGAAGAGGAAGTGCTTGTCCATATGAGTGAGGAACCTAGTTTGTTAGGACCGAAACTACTAGTGATGCATTTTACTAGGGACTCACTTGCGTCCCTGGGAAGGCAACCCCTAGTGATACGAACTCTATCTTGCTTTCCATACAAAAGTGATAAAATAGTAACGTGGAAATAGGACATCAAGGTTTTAGAGGGGAAGCAAGATGAAAAAGATGAGGTTCTTGGCACCAACAAGATTGTTGTGGATAACATTTCTGGGATTGGAGGAATGACAAGGAGCGGTTGACTTTTCTCCCTACCGAGCTTCGAAATGATAGAAATCCTGAGAGAGCTAGGGGAGAGATAACCTTGGAAAAGGCAAAAACCTTTTTGAAAAAAAAAGGATACACAGATTGACTAAGAGCCTGAAAGACAAGAAATGAGGGAAATCTCAGATGAGGAAGCTGGTGAATTTTTGTTGTTCATCCAGCAAAGTGAATACAAAGTGGTAGATCAACTAAACTGCATGCTAGAAAGAATTTCATTGTTAGAATTATTGATGCACTCTACTTCCCACCGTAATTGAAGGGATTGTTAGCCACCTGATGGCCAATGATTACCTTACTTTCATTGAGGATGAGATACCCTCAAAAGGAAGGGGTTAAAACAAGGCTCTGCATATATTTGTTAGGTACATGGATTACGTCATAGCAAGAGTACTCATTGACAATGGCTTGTCCCTAAACGTAATGCCCAAAACCATGTTGGACAAGTTGCCTTGGGATGAAGTTCACTTATGACCTAATAGTATGATTGTAGGAGCCTTTGATGGAAGTATAAGAGAGGCAATTGGTGAAATTGAGCTGCCTATAAAAGTGGGGCCCTGTACCTTTCAAATAGTGTTCTAGGTAATAGATATATTACCAGCCTACAGTTGTCTGCTTGGGTAACCTTGGATAAATAATGTCGGCGTAGTACCCTCTATCTTACACCAGAAGCTGAAGTTTGTAGTCCATGACAAGTTAATCATAGTCTCTGAAGAGGAGGATTTGCTAGTGAGTGGACCATTTCCTACTCTCATTGAAACTGCTAAAGAGAAACTTCTTTCCAAGCCTTAGAAGTTGTGAACACTACATACATTGATCTGCCTAGATCAAAACCCAACTTGTCAAATACATCACTAATGACAACTAGAACCATGTTGAAAGAAGGTTACAAGTATGGTAGTGGGATGGGAAAAAACGGTAAAGGATTGACATTCCCACTAAAATTGGATGAGAATAAAAGGGGATACAAGCTTGGCTACAGACCTACATGGGCAGACAAGAAAAGAGGGAGAGAAGTCTAAAAAAGAGTTTTTAATAAAATGTTGTGTGATAAACCATTTGTGCATGGATCGTTAAATTCATAATAATAAAATAGGGATGCTCCCGGAGCAGAATGTTTAATGAAACATAAAAATTGACTTTTTCAAGGGGGCATTTGCATACATGTTACTTAGCCTTTCCTCATCCCTTATCGCCAAAACGAAAAAAGTTGCCTCAGTTGCTGTCATTATCGCCCGAAATAGCAAAACAGGAATATCACATTGTGGCATGAATGTCAGGTTACTCTTGGTTGATTGAATGACTAATTTTTTATCTCCGTTCTTCAGGGGAATTCAAAAGAAATAATAAAAGTTTGTTAGATTGAAACCCGCAAGAGCGATCTAAGCAAAAGCTAGGACGTGAAAAAAAAAAGAGAAAAAAAAGATTCGTGTTGGAAGTCATTGAATTTTATTCCGTTGCTAATCTCTCTAAAAATCAAGCAATCATGATTTAATATGATATATGGTCATGTTTCTTTATCCCAAAATAATAATAATCATATTAATAATAACAATAATAATAGTAATAATAATAATAATAATAATAATGATTATTATAATTTACAAATCCTTTACACCCTTTTTGAGCCAAAAATAAATATTTTCTTTCAAAATACACTAAACAAGGATCATCAGTAGGTTGAAACTCAGTTCAATATTCTAATAGAAGAAATCCATCAAAGAAGGAGTACATCAAAAGCTCTTAAGAGTCAAATAGGAAAAATCCATTAAAGAAGGAGTATGTATAAATTCATAAGGCTTAAATAAAAGAAAATAAAAAGTTTCTCAAGAATGATTGTTATCACAAAGTGATGCAAAGTAATGAAAAAAAAAAGTGATGAAAAAAAAAGAAGCAAAAAAAAAAATTATGGAAAGAATGGAATGCTTATAGAGGAGAACCTTGACTATTTTCACACTACTTAGTTGGTGATCCTTGTTTCAAATAATAATAATAATAATAAATCCATAAATATTTTGAGCCTTTATATTATTTTCTTCACAACCCTTTAATCCCTGGCCACGTTACAAGTCTAATAAAGTCCATATTGATTGAATAATGATTGCTTTAATTTTCATAAAGCTTAACTTTGCAGCAAAGGAATATCACCGCTAATACGAGTCAAAAGGAAATAGAAAAAAGAAAAAAGGAAATAAAAGAAAAAGAAGAATAATAGAGTGCCTCCATTTGAAAGAAGTTACCAATCAACAACGCAACTAAGAGTAAAGCAACATTGAGGAAAGTAACACTAGGGCAATTCTTTTTCATCCATACCCTACCATCCCGTTTTTACCTTACAAAGCCACCTTTCACCCCTACCTCATCATCACCCTTGAACATCCAAATTGGGGCAGTTTGTATGACTTTCTTCCTATGAATTGTTCCCGTTTTTAGAAACATATTTTACACACTAACCCCACTTTCATCAAAACTATTTGTTTATACTGCTTCTCAAGTAAACCCTTCACATTTACATCCAATCCATCCCGCACACCAAAACTGGGGCAATTTTGCTCGCACGTGTACCATATTCTCATTTAACTCTCAAAAGAGCACGCGAGAAAAATCGATATAAAGTGGCACCATTCCATTTGAATCCAGCCCACCCAATACACCGAAACTAGAGCACTCCTACCTCGCAGGAAGCGTTTCTCTTTTGGAAAGTGTATGCGAATCATAACCTACCTGAGGCCGAGCAATCCAGTTTCCTCCAAATGTCTCGAATTCCCCTTCCCACATTTGTCATTTACTTATGGGTTCAAGCACGCATCAAAGCCGAGTTTCCAAATGAAAAGTTAATAATTACCTTCATGTTGACACAAGCTTCAAATTTGCAATATCCCTAGTTTTCCAAAAAGAGAGAGAGAGAGAGAGAGCTTTTTTTTTAAAAAAAAGAAATAAACTAAAGGAAATAAATATAAAGCAAAAAGAAAAAAGAAAGAAGAAAAGAAACTAATTACTAAGGTTAATTCGAAAAAGAACAAAATAAGAAAAAAAAGGTTTTAGAAATAAAAAAAGAAGATAAAAACTAATGTTTAAAATAATAAAAAATAACAAAAGCTAACGACACTGAAGCAAAAGAGAATGAAAAGGGGGAGAAGAAACTGGTTGACGTGGGAAAGGGGAGCATTTAACGTTAAAAAAAGGGAAAGGATGCGATTTATTTGCATTTTAATTAAGGAAGTTGTGATTTTTATTTATTTGCACATTTTTCTTATTCTTAATTTCCAAATTAATTTCAATTTAAAGATTTTGTTGTGTATTTGATTAGTTCTAGAATTTAAAGTTCCTATTCGGAATTTAATTCCTTCATTTTAATTCTTGTTGATTTTATTATTTCTGAATTTGGAATGTAATTTCTGGGTGCATTTTTATTTTTTGTTTTCAAAGTTATTACAATTAAAGAGTCAAATTTTACCATTTTAAGACATAATTTTGTTTCCAATTTATAAAAAATCACACACATCTATATAAACACTTACACATGAACCTAAAAGGGGGACTCTTTCTTTTTGGAGAAGTTTTAGGAATGCTCAAAACTTCAGAAAAATTACACACACAAGGAGAGAAAGATAACCGAGTGTTCAACGAAAATATTGTCACGTTTCATTACTGGCTTCGATACCGAAAAGGACTAGGCTACGTTTCACACTTCCATTTTGTCATTCACTGCTAACTTAAGGAGAAATAGGTATGTTTTCTATGACTTGAAGTTTTGTAAATGTAGTATTAATATCACGTACGTTTTTAATATGTTTTAGTGCTCATTTCCCGCATCCACTTTATGTTGTAAAACATGTTTTCTATCCTATGATTTTTTGTATCTCTGGGACCCCCTATTGTCCATAGACACAGGCTCATTCTGCCTTTGCTTGTATCTCCACTGCTGTCTTTTGACACGGAGGATACTTCCAGCTACACCATCACCCCCTTCTTTAGTATAAATCACAAACAATATACTATTCAAAACCCATAAAAATAAAGTAGAAGGAAAAAGTAAAAGAAAACAACAACTTTAATTCTCTCCCATCATTACTAGTGTTGCCACTGTGACTCTCATATCTGCCCACTTCTTTATAACGACAACCGTATCTGTATAGTTATAGTCGTATGTGTAAGCCCATATTCATATCTGTTTAGTTTAATCTTAATTCTTGTTAAAAAAAATTATAAAAAGAGTTCTCTAAAATTAAAAAAAATACAAAAATTCAAACTAAAAGATAAATAAAATATAATAAAAATTAAAATATGAAAACATAGAAAATACCCAAACACCAAACAAATAATTCTTATAAAGAACTACGTATACCATGATTTTCCATCATCAATAGAAATACGTAGAAGCAAGGTCAAACCTTGTGGGGCCAAAAAAAAAATTTGTCTTTTACTTGCATTTTTTTTTATTTTTTTGGGAAATGATAAATATTTTAATAAACCACACTCGTTTTACTCATTTGATTAAAGGTATTGTCTTAGGACGGGCGTTGTGGGGTGTTAATACCTTTCCCATATGTAATCGATTCCCAGATCCAATTCTAGATTCGTAGATCATTTTCTTTTTTGGTTTTTCGATAGCTTTCCATAATAAATTATGGTGGTGACTCATTTTCTCTGTTATATTTAAAAACATATAATTTTATTTCTTCATCCCCGCGGTGATCTCGGTTGCGACAACATGCAATGTAGGCCCTGTTTCCTTTGTTGATCTTCTTGAACTTCCTTTTATCCAGAGTCTTTTCTTTATACACCAGATCGGGGCACTCCATCTTGATGTGTCCCTACTTGCCACAGCCAAAACAAGTAAAATTAGCAGAACTTGAACCAATTTTCATGGGATACTTCTTTTATTGTTGATTGTTCTCTTTTTCATTCTTTTTCAGAAACTTGCTGAATTTTCTGATGAGCCTATTTAAGGTTTCTGTTTTACTGCCTTAACTGGATCCAATCTCATTGGTTTAATCTAAAGCAGGAGATTTGAGTGCTAATCCCCTAGGTTTTATGTCTCCATTTTCCTACTCTTTTAGTTTATTCATTTCAAGCTCATGTTCTCTGAGTTTTCCAAACAATATTGTTGTACTCAAGGTAGTGAGATCCCTAGTTTCAAAAATTATAGTGACTTTTGGTTGCCAAGTTCTGTCAAGACACTTTAAGATCTTAATGTTAAGTTCCTCCGTATCAAAGATCTTCCTGAGGCCAATGAGATGGTTCACAATGTCTGTGAATCTTTTATGCACATGTAATATGGTTTCTCCAGGCTGCATTCTAAACAATTCATATTCTCTGATGAGAGTATGCTTTCTTGTATGCTTCACATCACATGTTCCTTCAGAGGTTACTTCCAAAATGTCCCACATTTTCATCGCTAAAGAACATTGTGATGCCCTAAAAAAACTCGTCCAAATTCAAAGTTGAAGTTATTATATTTTTTACCATGCATTAATATGAGCTTTCTTGCTTCCAATATCATTCCATTTAGACCAAGGTTTATCCACAATTTCACTATTTATAATAGTTTTGCATCGCACACACCATGATCAATTGATTCAATGAAATTTTCATTTTGACTTTCCAAAAAGAACAATTGACCCCACTGATTAAAGGAGGTCTGTTAATAGATGCACCCTCTGCAAAACGCAGCTTTCCCTCATCTGTAGGATCAAAAACTTGAATAATTTTGAAGACTTAGCTCTTGATACCAATTAAAAACACTTTTGGTTGATCTGAAGAGGGGGGTGAATTGAACTATTAAAATTTTTTGTCAAATGTGGTTTAAAAAGACTAATAATTTTTCAAGAAATTCCTTTAACCAACAATTTGTAAGTCTAGTCCATAAAAACAATCAATTTCCTATTGAAAACAATCGATTTATATTTCATGTAAAAGTATTTATCAAGAAAAATCAATTTAATTTTTGGCGAATCAATTGAAATAACCCAAAGAAATTTTAAATGCAAATTTCAATCAATTGCATAATTACTCAATCAATCAGTTTAATAAGCAAAACAATGAATGTGAATTTTTCAAATTTTCACTAGAAGAGAAACAATCAATTGAGATACAAAGTTAATCAATTGAGTTTTTGAAAATAAACTATAAGTCACTAAAATTAATCAAATTCTATGAAATTCAGTTTGTACAATTCAAGAACCAAAGAAATATTATTAATTCAAATAGGCAGTTCAATGAACACAGTCTGCACAGTACCCGTATTTAAAAACCAATACACAGTATGTTGAATACAAAAAGGTGAATTGATTGATTACAAAAACAAATGATTTATATTTACATACGAGATTCAATTATGTTCTAAAACAGTAGTGAATCAAGATTAGAGAGAGAAAGAGATTAAACAAGATTTATACTGGTTCACCCTTCATCAAGGGCTTCTTGCACCGTGCAAGAATTACAAAACAGCTGCAATAACCTTTTTCCTTTGCACCCTACAAATCATTGATTGAAGTTGTATTCGGTCAAATAAATGTAGTAAAAAGTAGTATTAGGAAGTGACTCCTATGTCGTCTCCCAGGGACCTAGTTTTCTAACAAAGGATTAAACACACAAAAGGGGGCGAGAATTAACACAGGTTTTCCTTATGCAAATTAAGCCTTGACACACATCATTCATTCCATCCTACCAAGCTGTGACTCATTCCATTAAGCATGAACAGAGACACGAATTTCATATTAACTGAAACATTAAGCATGAAACAGTGAAACATTAAGCACAAAAATAGATTGATGAAGAGTTAAGAGATGGAAAGAGCAGAAGCAACACAACAGAAACCTTAAACCTTCATTGCAATCTGGATAAAGAGGATAACCTTATAAACTAACCTTCGATTTAATTTGAATAAAGCGAACATAGATTAAACGTAAAATGGAAATGAAGCTGGAAATAGAAAATGAATTTAGATAAGTACAGAAAATAAAATACAACAGGAATGGTAAATGAAAGTAAGAACAGAACAAAATTTCAGAGCATAACCGAGAAGAAAAATAAAAATAGTTGCCTCTACAGTTCAAGGACAACCCCTACAATATATGTTCCTCTTCTTTTTGCATGGGCTGCCAAACCTAGGTCAGCTACCCCACACTAAACCTAACAGGCCCAATCTTTCAACATAAAAAAAAATACAAAAATACAAAAAAGAAAAAACAGAAAAAAAATTGATGTGCATGTAGTGGTGATGTTGCAAAGGACGTGGCAGGTCCTCTTCAATTACACAATTAATTTCCAAGCTCAATAAAATACCAAAGCTGCCCTGAAAATAATAATAAAATTAGCTCAAAAAATCTGAATTAATTAAAATTACTAATTTCCTGGCAATGAAGCCCAAACAGTGAAATTGAGAAAATAATAGGCAGTTAAGCACAAATCACTAATCAAAATAGGTACAGAAAGACAAGTAAATAGGGGAAAATAATGACTCGTCAATCATATTCACTAAACACACCAACAAAGCTATAATCCTCTATAGCAGTACAAAAGACAACTAATTGAATGAGTTTTGCAACACTGAAACATTTTTGCAATCTATTTGAAACAATATAGGTTCAAAGATAAATTGTGGAACTCTTCCCCGGTCTTGAAGATGAAGTGAACAATGCATATGCTTGTTTGATCATCTTGGGTTTATCTTATGTCTTATTATAAATTCTTCTCTTTCAATAAATCAATATATTAATTCTATGCTTATGCTTGTTGTGTGAATCTATAACTTGATCATCAAATTCTTAATAGTATTGGAAAATATTTTTTAAATCTAGAATTGATTGAATTTACTAGATGAAAGCTCGTGTCTAGGAATATAGCATGATTCATTTGTTGTCATTAAGAACTTTGTGGGGATGCAAGATTCATCTATATAATTGATGAAGAAAATGACTGTTAATAGATAATTTCTAAGCTCATCTATTGAAGAATCAGGCTTGAGTAATTTTGTGGGTTGACATTGATTATTGAATGAAAAGAAGAAAATTATATTCATACATGAGAGTGATGTTTGTTGAAATCTAACCCTGAGAATTTCATTCTGTTCATCTTTTGCCCTTTTTCTATTTTTGAAGTGTTGATACAAAAATTCTAAAAATATTTATTTGTTCTAATTTTAGTTTTCCACACAACATTTAAATTATGGGTTATTTATTGAGTCTAAATTTATTATAATCGTATAAATTGTTTTGTGTTGCATAAGTCTCTTGCGAGAGAAAGATAATTTTATTACTTGCTACAATTGTTTTGTGTTGCATAAGTCCTTTCTATGAAATATGTTGGGTAGTGTTTTCTCCAGCTTTACTGACATCATCGTCATTGGAGACATAATTGAATTCAGGTTGAAAAGTGGTAAAATTACACATGGCCCGCTCGCAGCAACCAACACTAAGAAGCTTGGATTCAATTATGAAAGTAAAGAAGGAGAAGTTCAGGCAACAACAACCTTGAGAAGTCATGTGTCGCCTCATTATAAGCAAAAATATTCGTTATTGGCAGAACAACCCTCATACATTGCTAACACCATGCCGATCTATCAGACTCATCAACAAGGTTTCCATCAGCCACCACTTGTGTAAAATAATTCCAATCAAGGTCAAGGTCAGGGTCAGAGCATGACTGCACAGAGAAATCCTAATCAAGAGAAGAATTTTGTTTCACTCCCATTCCTATGACATATACAGAACTCTTGCCAAATCTCATTAGCCATGGTTTAGTAGTGGTTTGTCCTTTAAAGCCCTTACAGCCACCGTACCTTAAAGGCTATGATGCAAATGTTAAGTGCGATTATCATGGTGGGGCTATTGGTCATTCCACTAAAAGGTTTCTGTCTTTTAAACGCAAGGTACAATCCTTGCTTGACGTTAGATGGCTAAGTTTTCAAGAAGATACACCTACTATTAAGAACAATCTTTGTTCGAGAGATGTCAAACAAGTTCCTAGATGAGATGAAGTGTTTGCACTAATAGGTGGTGGAAGTTGCTGCAACTGTGGAGAGTCTGAGAAGGCATGAGGCTTGTTTTAGGAGTTTATGTTTTGCTTTAATCATTTCATTTCAAGATGTTGTCATTTCAGTGAGTTTTGTTTAGACTATGAGTTTTTATCTCTTTTGGCAATTAAATGTTTACATGATCTTATCAAATTTGCGGGAAAGATCAGATCTTGAGTTAAACAAATAAAAGAAAAATGAAAAATGAAGAGCACATGCTTGTTGGTAAATATCAAGGAATCGCTCGCGAATACTGGTTTGCTCTAATCAGGGCCAAGTCTTAAAAGGTGTCGTGAGAACAAATCAAATAAAAATAAAAAGGATGATCACATGACTGGGTTAATTGTTTTTTTTTTTTTGATACAATCGTTGAGTTCATGACATTGCAAAAACTAAAAGACAGAGATGTTGCGTTGTCTCAATTTAATAAGGGGTAAAAGTTGACAATTTCCAATGAAGCATTTGCATGTATGTTGCCTAAAATCCTCTAGTCTCTCCTCAGTCCAAAATCCCAAAACAAAAGGATTCGCCTCAGTAGCTATCACCATTGTCCAGAATGACAAAACAAGAGTCTCACATTAGGGCAAAAATGTCAAGTTTCTCTCGGTTGGTTGAATGGTTGAACTACAATCTCCCGGGGCAATAAAAATAAATAAAGTCCGCTAGATTGAAAACCTGCAAGGGCAGTCTAGGCAAAAGAAAGGACAATAAAGAAAATCAAGAGTGAAAGAAAATAAGGAAAAAAAGACATGTGTTGGGAGTCATTGAATCTTGTTTCAAGGTTAACCTTTTTGAAAATAAAGCAATCGTGGTTTGATATGATATATGGTCATGTTTCATTATCCAAAATAAATAATAAATCCACTGCACCCTTCTTGAGCCAAAAAATATATAGTTATTTTCAAAAAAAGTTCCCTAAGCAAGGATCATCATTAAGATGAAACGTCGATCAAGGTGTAAGTCAAAAGCTCTTGTAAAGCCGAATAGAACAATCAATCAAATGATGATGTGAATCTAGACCAAAAAGAAATGTCGTCGCAAAGTGAAGAAAAAAGAAAAAGAGAATAAAAACTATGAAAAATGAAAAAAAGGAACCATTGACTAGATCCAATGCCACGCTTAGTTAATGATCCTTGTTTCAAAACAAAATCATCATAAAACCCATAAATAGTTTTTGAGCCTTCATATCCTTTTCTAGACAACCTTTCAAACCCTGACCATGTTACAAGCCTAATAAAGTTCATATTGATCAATGAATGATTGCTCTAATTTTCAAAGTCTAACCCTGCAAGAAGAGGACATGACTAACAACTCGGTCGAAAAAGAAAAGAAAAAAAAGAGCAATAGCAAAAAAGAGAGAGGAAAGTTGTTTGAAAAGCTCCTATCAAGAGGCAATCCCCTGCTAACAACCAATAAGTCAAATGAAGGCGGAAAAAGTAAGAGAAACCCTATACTAGGGCAATCCTTTCCCTCCACCTTACTGTAAAATAAGGTTTAGACCGAGTTCAAGAGGGGGGTGAATTGAAATTTCAAAAACTTTTCGCAAATCTGATTTGTTCTTGAAGTAGAGAATGAAAATTCTTTATTCAATCGATTGACTATGTAATTCTAAACTGTCAGGTAAACAATCGATTGTATACAGCGGAAGATATCAGAGATAAACCTAGAAATCAGTTAAACCCAGAAAACAGTTTACAGTGTAAAAATGTTTTAACCCAGATTTAAGATGTTTAAACACAATCCAGTAGATTAAACACAATCCAGAATCACAGTTGATTATGTAAACAGATGTTCAGAGTATGATTAACAGTATGAATAGATTTTAATCCAGTTAATTTTAAAGATGGCAGCAGTGAATAAAAGCAATCAAGAAGAGTAGGGAGAAAAGGAAGAACACAGAATTTTTATCCTGGTTCACCCTTCCTCAAGGGCTACGTCCAGTCCTTTGCAATCTAGCAAAGCTTTCCACTAAAATAGATCACAAGATCAGTTTACAACCCTTGCTCTCAGCAAGTTACAAACTGCTTCCAGCAGTAAACCCACACCTCACTGAACCCCTCAGGTGTGTAACCAGTGCAGAAACCCACTGTACCACAACACTTGTAGTCTGCAAGCAACACTGCTCCCAACAGTACTCACCCTCTACTGAACCCTTCAGCAGATGCGAGACCAGTGCAGAACCCACTGCACCAACACAATTACAAACCCAGTAATTGAAAACAACAAACAGATTACAGATCAACAGAATCAGAAAAGATTACAGAGTGCTTCTACACAAAATAGACTACACACAATGACCATCAGGTGTAGAAGACTTAGCTTTGGTCCAGAACCAAAGTAGCAAGAACCTCACTTCAAGGATGCTTCAAAGATTCACGTTCTTGGAGGTTTCTTGGTTTGAAAAGCTTTGCCAAAATGATGATCGCACAAAAGGGGCAATATCTCTCTTAGAAAATCTCAAGGAATGTTTTTCGAAAGTCTTTGATTTGATAATTCTGAAAGTGATGATTCTCATTCCTTTAAATACCCAAATCAGTTTTAAAAATAGCTTAGCTGTCACAATTCAATTAATTGAACAAACCATTCAATCGATTGAATTTAACCGTTTGTTTGACCCAGTCAAAGGTTTCAGTTGTAACAACAATAACTGTATTTTAGTTGTAACAGAAATAACTGTCACATTCAATCGATTGTTTTAGAAATTCAATCGATTGAAAAACCTTTTTCCACCAAAAACATTTTGGGTTATTTTTATTAAAAACAGTTTTAATAAAAATATTTGTGAATCTTTTTAGCACCTCAGAAGTGATGAACCATGCCACTAGTGATTAAGGACTAAGCCAATCACCAACACACAAACCCAACTAAGGACCAAGACCTAATCACCCAATCATCTTCATGTTGGCACAATGTCTTCTCTTGTATAATTCTGGTCCAGGTTGGTTCCAACAGATTCTTCATGAGGCAGTCTTCATCAGCTTCACATGCTAAGCCTTCGTGCTCACAATATTGACTTCATCAAATCACATGCTTAGCCTGGGTGCTAACAATCTCCCCCAATTTGATGAAGGCAATCTGTTGTGTGTTGAGTTTAATAAATTGAATCTGAAGTACCTGTCTATTTACTCAAGCAGTTTATTAGCATCAAGAAGTCCAGTAGGTTCAGAGTAAAATTATCAAATCAGCTGGTTTAGTTAAAGCACAGTTAATTGAATTTCTTCCAGAATCCAGATTTAGTTTATTCAGATCAAGATGTTTTACTCCCCCATACTTTGATGTCCCTTAAAAGTATATAAAGAGATTAAAAACATAAGGCAATCATTTCATTAATATATCATCATAGCAAATTGTCGATTACATCAAGGACATAGATCATGATTAAGAAAACATCAACAGACTGAAAAAAAATAACCGAGCTGCAAGTGCTGGCACATACCCAGCAGATATTCAATCAACCCATGCTTAGTACTATACTAAGCAGATCTGAACTTAAAACAAACCAACTGAAAGACAGACAGAAACAGACTGAAACAGATGACACACAATAAACTGTAAATCACACAGGGCACGAAACACACACACACACAATTAATTCTCCCCCATTGAGTTTATCAAATGGAGGGGAACAATCATCAACCAAGCAGTGTGTACACTAATCTTCTGGCCCATAAAACATCTGCCCCAGCTTTCCTTGAATGTCATCCACTCGCTCTTCCAAATTCTGGAAATGAGTCTCGCAATACTCATGATGAGACTTCTGATTTGATTCTATGTTGTTCAGCTGATTGATCATCAATTGCTCAAACCTGGAGAAAGACTGTTCTCCAGTCCCCAGATCTTCTCCAGTAAACTGCTCAGCAACTATACTTGTTCCAGCACCATCAGTCTCATCTTCTTCAGCAGTGGCCTTGCAAATCCATTGATTTCCATTAACCTTCTTCAGCCCTATTTTGTTCAATGTGGCCACGGTGATCTCACTATGAGCTTTAACTTCTTCACTCAGCTCAT